>Ga0325404_1003928_pt1 | contig 15850 bp, 8 predicted proteins | sample PopdelMetagenome_18_FD_205664 | JGI IMG/M metagenome (GOLD analysis project Ga0325404, IMG submission 205664) | Populus deltoides microbial communities from Bellville, Georgia, United States - Xylem-Control-R1 | ecosystem: Host-associated > Plants > Phyllosphere > Stem > Wood/Secondary xylem... | reverse complement strand
TAGAAAGGCTAAATATGATGGGTTAACATATATTCTCTTGAAAATGATGTAAAGACTTTCACACTTGTATCATTGTCACCAATAACAAGTTTATCAAGATCAATTAAAGATGAAGAAAAAAAGAGAAGATGAAAGTTCATAACAACCATATGATGATAAGAGCAAGAGTGAAAATAATGAGAGCATTGAAAGAACAAATTTGGCCAAGATAAAGAAAATTAGGGTTTCAGTTAAGAGATGAGAGAAGAAAAAAGGATGAGAAAAGAATAGACTGTAGAAAAGATAAATAAACAAGTTAGTTTTTATGTGAAAGGGAATGAGGTTAAGAATGTTTATTTTTCTAATATGCCTATGATTTTACTTGTGTATACGATAATATATTTTAATATTACTGAACTTGATACTTGTATTCCTAGTGTTTGTGTTTCTTTATTATAGGATTACAAAGATATTTTCTCTAATGAGATTCCTAGTGAGTTGCCACCTATTAAGGGGATTGAACATCTAACTAAACCGTCGGCAAGCCAAATGAGTTGAGTTCATATAAATGTTCTCATATGTGATAAAAATAAGTAAGGAAAGGAAAATATAATAGTTGATGCACTATCGTGAATGTATGTACTTTTTTCAACTTTAAATGTTAAATTATTAGGATTTGAGAATGTGAAAGATTTTATATGATAGAGATGTTGATTTTAGCCAATTTTATAAAATATATGAGGATTCAGTGTTTGACAAATTTTAAAGGTTTAATGGCTATTTGCTTAAACAAAAAAGATTGTGCGTGCCTAATTGTTCCATGCATGATTTACTTGTTCGTTAAGCTCATGAGAGCGGTTTAATGAAACACTTTGGTTGTTCGTTAAGCTCATGAGAGCGGTTTAATGAAACACTTTGGGGTTTCTAAGATTTTAGATGTTTTGCATGAACACTTTTATGGTCTAAGATAAAAAGGGATGTGCTTATTTGTGATATGTGCATCACATATAAATAAGTTAAAACTAAAGTTCTACCTCATGATTTATATACCCTTTTATTAGTATCTATGGAACCTTGGATATAATTGTTTTAGGTTTGTCTAGGTAAAGAAGGAGTAGTTATTCTATTTTATGGTTATAGATAGGTTTTCTAAGATGACACATTTGATATCCTATCATAAAATTAATTATACAATTAATATAGTGGGCTTATTCTTTAGGGATATAATCTGGCTTCATGGGGTTCCTAAAAGCTTTTTTTTTTTTTTATCATGATGTTAAATTTATTAGCTATCTTTTGAAGATTTTGTAGGGTAAGTTGGAAACAAAATTTTTATTTTATACTACTTGTTATCCACAAACAGATGGTCAAACTAAAGTAGTTAATGACTTTAACTACGTTGTTAAGAATTATCATTTAAAATAATTTGAAGAATTGGAAAAAATACCTACCATTCGTTGAATTCACATACAATAGGAGTGTGCGAAGTACTACTAATTATTCACCTTTTGAAATTGTTTATGACTTTACCTTTGGATGTGATTCTTTTACCTATTAATAAAAGGGTTAGTCTTGATGGTAATAGAAAAACAGAAGTAGTGAAGGCTCTCCATAAGAATGTATAATGACAAATACATAAAAAGTATGAGCAGTATATGTTTAATGTTAATAAGCACAAGAAAAGGAGTTCTCTTTGAACCAGGTGATTGAGTTTGGGTGTATATACGCAATGAGAGGTTTCTTGAATGTAGGAGATCTAATTTGATATTGAAAGGAGATGGTCTATTCCAAATCCTTAAAAGAATTAATGACAATGCCTACAAAATGGATCTACCAGATACGTATGATGTTAGTGCTACTTTTAATTATTTTTTTTACCTTTTTTTGTTTGATGTAGGTGATGATTTGAGGTCGATTCCTTTTAAGAATGGAGGGGATGATGCGATCTAAATTACACCAAAGGATCTCTTAGAAGCTTCAAATGGGCTAATTACAAGTTCAAAGACAAAGAGGCTACATCTTTAACAAGTGATGATCAAACCTTAGTCAATTTCATCTATGTACAAGAGAAGTTTAATCCATCTATTTCATGGGCAAATTAATTTAGTCATTGGAGGTGGTTTTTGGGTTTTTTTTTTTCTAATGCATAATTTTACACTAATAAAGATAACTTTCAATTTAACTGTTGGATTGACCTGAAAGTTTTATAAAAAATTTCAAATGCCTTATTTTATATATGGTTAAAATTTTATCAAGAACGAATATCAAAAAGGCTTTGCAATAAGGTTTAAAAGCTACTATATAATATTTATATTAGTTTCCTAGTTGATCTAGTATTTTTTTTTCTATTTTATTTAAAACTCTTTTATTATTATGTTTTCATCCTTGTTTAAGAAGTTTTTATCTAATGTTATTTAGCTTGCTTTTAGTTTTTTTTTTTATAGACTTTGATTTTAACAATTATTATTACATGAGAAGTTCTACTCATAGTTTTTAGCTATTTATTGAACTACTTTGACTTATCAAATAAGCATGGACTTGTTACAATAATCTTGTGCTCGGTACATGTCATTGTTGTTTCAAGCTCAATCAAAGGCCTGCAATTTAGTTTTCTTAGGAATTGTTAATTAGTTTGTGAATTTCTAGATCTTTATACCCATAGGACTTTAATGAAATTGAAAAAAAAAAACCCAAAAGGTCAAGAAAAAAATAAGCATGGGCTTGTTATAATAAATCCTAGATGTATGGGTAAAAAAATTAAAAATTAAATGATGAAATTATAAAAATATATAAATCAATAGATAAAATCGATGGTAAAAAAACTCAAAGGGCCAATACAAAAGGACCTAGATGAGCAGGTTTGTTTCAAGATTGGGCTAGTTTTTTTTTTTTTCCGTCATCCCCCTCTTTTTTTTTGAAAGAAAAAACTCATACATAACAAGTTGTGTATCTCCTCAAAATTAATAATATATATCGCTCAATCTCAAAATTATATCTTGTTATTTGTTTTATGTGGCAGTCATTGAGTTATAATATGAAGTTGTTAATCAAATAATTAAAAAATATATTAATCATATCAACAATTAAACCTCCCTTAAAAAAAAATTTATATATAATGTGGGAGAAAACTCCCCATTAATTTGATTTTTCCTTCTCTACCCTTTGCAATTCCTTCTCAGTCAAGACACCAAGATTCCTGCCCTTTTTCAAGAATAAAAGTTCATACCCGCAATAATTTTCTATCATCTTGACTTGTGGATATTGTCTTCAGTCCACCGTTCCTTTTGGCACTTTTTGAAACAGGAAAAGAGGAATGATTCGTGATTGGTGCATATAAATGACACGCAAACACCAACAATTTGGAACATAGACACTGTAAAGGAGGGGTTTGAATGGCATTGGTTGGTTCCATTCTTGTAGTATCCTCCTCCCACGACCATTGATGATACCTTTCTTCTCCAGCCACTGAAATGGAAAAGGTATCGGTAATGACAACACTTCACCTACCGTTTTCCGAATTATAATTATGCGGCATTAAGTCTTTAATTTATTATTCCTACTTTAATTTTAATATCCTTGCTGAGTTGCATCTTGCACTCTACACCCTTTCTCCTCCTGTTCCTCTCACCTCGAATGCTAGAGAAGTTAAATACTCAAAATATTTAGACCATGCTAAGTGATTGGAGCACGCAGACTATTTAAACTAATTGAATTTCATAATTAAATTCAATGTATAAGCAACAATTCTTTCTCTCTAGCTACCTTTCGGAAAGAACACTATAAAGGCTACGAGTAAGAAAAAAAAGAGCATAGTCAAATGTCAATTAATATAATAACAAAAAGATTAGCTTTGTAAGGTGGCTTTGCCTCTGTCTTGTATAGTGTGAGATATGAAAGGTGTGGTTAAAAATTCATGTGATCGAGATTCAGGTTCTTCCTTCGGACTTGTAAAGAAATTACCTATTCACACTAGGTTCACCAATCCTGATTATTGAGCCAAATTGAATATTGTTTGGATTTATGAGATTTAGGGTTCGTTTGATATTATTATATTGTGCTTTTATATCGTTTTGATGTAATGATATTCAAAATAATTATTATTTTAATGTATTTTTTATAAAAAAATATTTTTAAAAAAATTATTATCATGTCTTCAAACAACTCTTTCACAGTAAAAAATCCTGTAGCCTAAACGAAGCAGGTAGTAGCACCACCTGCGCTTCCATATTAGGTAAATCAGTTCAATAGACAAAAGGAATGGAAAAACACAACTGTGAAAGTGAAATTTGCTTTTTGAAATGAACAGGAGAATTCCAAGTCAAATGTTCTCTCAAATGAAGGCCCCATGGAGGAAAAGCCCTTCTCCGTCCTGTGCCATCCAAACCAAACCATCCCTCAGATGATCATGACTTGTGTGTATACTTTAAGGTCGGTATCCTATTTAATAGAGATTCCAAAATCCAAATCAATTCCTTCAGCTCCGTTCTTTGCCCCAACCAAAAGACAAAAAAAAGAGCTCCATTCTTTTTGGGTCTCAACAGAATATTTCAAGCGTTGTCAAAGGTGGAGTTATTATTAGAGCTTGAAAAGCATAACCTAACAGCTACAACATACCAAGCAATGAGACACTTCTGTTTAGTGCTGTTCATCTTGGCCATGATCCTACTTGTTACAAACCCATGTCTTGTCAATTGTAGAGCCCTTCGATCAGGAACACAGAACGAAATCAATGATCACCATGAAGCCACTGATACTGATGATCATGGGCCTGGTTCTGTGTCGACCAATATGAAAGCTTCGGTTCATTCAGAGCCTGTCAAGGACGACGGTGGTGGTCGGGTTTCAGCAACTGACCGGCAGGTGTATAAGCCGACTTCCTCTGGACCTAGCGGGGAAGGCCCCGGGCACTAATCATCATCTGTGTATCACCTGTAATTTGTTGTTGAGTTCTATCATGTCTTGTACATTTTTTGTTTCATGTAAGTAGTAGCTACAGAGTATTAGTCTACAAGTGCATGTTTCATGGAAATTCTTTGATGCTGTTAGATGGTGCGCATAGCAGCTGTGAATGTTCTAATTTCTAATTAGAAGAACAAGTAAAATTTATGTTCAGGAAATCACCGAAGAGTTATATTTAGCTAGTTTTTTTTCTATGTATATAGAGGAATTTAATTAATTTCTAATTCAAAGTTTGAATTCAGAAGAAAAACAATGGGCCAATCTCTCTCTCTCTCTCGAGTTTTAGACGGTAGTTGATTGTGGATGTTTTTTACTTGAGATTTATTGGGCATTAATTTTCAAGAAATTGTGAAAAGCCTGTCCTCTTGGCAGAGTGGGCTAGGCTGGGGTTCTACTTTCCCTACATATGCAAGACAACGCCGAAATAATATCTCAGGCCATTATGCTGAACTCATCGTAATGAAATCATGTCAGGTCTGTGTTGTTTCGGACCATGTCTGGGAAAACGGAGGTCCATTTCTAGGTCTAATAAAAAAAGAAACGGAAGATTCTTGATAGAAAACTATTTTAGTAGTCTACTTAGGTCAATTAAGAAGTTTTCTTCTGGCAGCAAAATTGCAAGAGAACAACTCTTTTAACAGGATCCTTTTCCCTTTGCTAATTTCCTTTCATTCGATAAATTTTAACCATGTTTATTTTCTTAGTTCTCCATTTCCTCTACTGAGCCAAAGCTTTCTTTTTCACGAGCTCTCGACAATGAGTATCAAGCTGATAAAATTCCTTGCACTGCTCACAATACCTCCTGCAAACTACAATGGCCTCGACAGATTTGGTATTTCTATCAGCTTCTTCTAGACAAGGCAAAAAACTCTGATTTAAAATATTTTCGTAATGCAGGAGCCATGGTTTTACAACTGGTTTTCAGGCTGTTTCCCAACAGCACACCAGCAATCCATCTGAAAAATCTAAGTAAAAATTAAATAATATTTAATCAAAGATTAAATTAGAAAGTTGGGAGATATAAGTAAATTTAGATATATGGTCTTAGAGTGTGTTTGGTATTGCAGTACCTGTTGTGGTTGTAGTTTGAAAAAAGTTGTTTTATAAAAAGTACTTTTAGTTGAGGTTGGTTTGAAAAAATAGGTGTTTGGTTAAAACTGTGGTTGAAATTGAGGTCGAAGAAAAAGTAGTTTTAATGTGTTTGGTTAAAAATGCTTTTCAAATTGAGGTTATAAAATAATTTTAAAAAATATATATTAATATTGATGATTTTTAATTTAAGTATTGTGAATTTAATATTGTTATTACATCATGAAATAAATCACACTTTATATAAAAAAAATTACTTTAACAAAAAACTATCTACAATTTCATTACATACAAAATTCATCCGATAAGAACTATAAAATTAGATAAAATATTATCAAGAATAAAATTAAGATTACACTACGAGTAAATTTAATTTACCTTAAATTAATTTTTTTTAAAAAAATTATTGTTCACGTTCACGTGAACAGTGCGAGTGAAATCAATTAACTACATTGATTTAAAAAAAAAACCTATTCACTGAACAGTGGAGGTATGCCTCCACTGTTTTCAAAAAAAAAAAAAAACTGTTTAGTGAACAGTGGAGGCATGCTCCACTGTTCACTGAACAGTAGCATGAATTAGATTTTGGCCACGCAGGAAGCAGCTCGTAGCTGCTTCCCCTTTTAATGCGTTTCAAACGCAGCAGCATGTGGGACCCAGCAAACAGTAACACGCGTTTATTATTAACCAAACAGCTTGTTGCATGAAATCGCACGAAACGTGGACGCCACCACGTAGACAAACAAGTTCTTAAAATATGGACCTGATTGCATTTATTATATTTGTTTATTTGAATCAATTTTTTATTTAATAAAAAAAATGCACATGTAATGATTGAATAAATTAAAAGAAACAAATTTAAGTAGGATTGCACAGAAAGAACTCCTACTAATATATAAAAATAATATTGCAATTTTATTGGTAAACAAAGTGAAAATTAAAGGATATTCTATTAAAAATCATCTTAATTTTTTTAATTAATTTATTTTTAAAAATATCAATTAAAATTGAACATGTTGGCATCCCACACATACACTTAATTAATCTATATTAATTAATTTATATTTAAATAAAAAAATCAAATATAAAAAAAGGGTCAGACACCTAAATCTCTGTGGCCCAGCACACTTGGCTTGTTGACACAAAAGGTGCCACGTCCAAGCCTACAAAAGAGGCAAACCTACCAGCCTTTTTTTCTTCTTCTAAAGACGTTGGCAATATGTCAGTTGCCCCTATTTTTTTTAATAAAAAAATAAAGGTTCAGTCATCATGGTGGTAGCTAGAAAATTAGAGAGGGGTGAAAATCTATTTTAAATCTATTTTCACCTAAAAACATCCTTAAAACATAAAAAAAAAAAAATGAACCCCGAGAAACCCAAAAGTAGTCCAAAAACACAAAATCAAATCGGTAAAATAATTTCTCTTTTGACTTAGATCTATCTTTTCAGGCAAGATAAAAGTAAAAAAGTATCTCAATAGGTCCTTCTCTTGTTGAATGAAATTCGTTAATGCTAAGATCGATTTTTTTTGTCATCAGAATGTCGCCAAATAATGATTTTCTTCTTTTTTTTCAATTACATATTGATGAATTTCTTTCTTCTCTCTCACATATAGGGATTGAGAAAAAAATAAAATAAGACTTTGGACCAAAACTAAAATTTTAAAAATTATAAGGACTGGAAAAGAAAAAAAAATAGATGGATTAAAAAGAATTTTTTGTGTGAATTTGAGACTAATCATGAGGTTTCTTCTTATCTTACATTTTGATCTTCTTATGTTGGAAGTTTTCTTTTCTTAGCAAATTCTTAGAGGTGGTCATTAATTTGGTTTTAAAAAATTACAATTGAAAAAAAATATCTTGAGAATGAAATTAATAAAACAAAATGATATAAGATGGTTACAATGATTTACCTAGTTGATGTAGTAAAAAATTTAATTAAACAAAAAAAAAATCGACATCAATTAAATTAATGCATGAAAATCAAAGCGAAATCCAGCTAAAGAGAATAATTTTCAATACCTTAAGAAACATATATGTATCTTTTTAGACACATACTTAGAGTTCACCCTTTTCATATGAGGCAATTCATCATCCAAATCCTAGAATTTAATTTATACAAACTAACTCGGCCTAGCAATCAGAAAGAAAAATATCAATTTTTATCTTAAAAAACATCCTTTATGAAAAATGTTTTTGTAAAAGTTTCATTAAGGAAAAATGGCTTAATGCATGTCTATTCACAAATTTATTCTGCAAATCCATTAAAATTTTTTATTTATTTGTCTTTTTTTCTTAAAAGTTATTCCTTCCATCCCATTATTATTTGATTGGTTCTTTTGTAAATTTAAGTTGTCCCTTTTTATGCTAATTTTAAAATCAAAGTTTATAAATACCAAACTTCCAATTATGCCTTTTAATCATTTTAATTTTACAACATAAAAATGTATAGTAGAGAAGAAAAAAAGATATATACACAATACAAATTAATGAATTGTTACTTTTTAAAAAAAAAAACTTATGTTTTAAGGCAAATACTTATGGTTTAAGGAACAATAACATTATTAAAGTTTTCTTTCTTGTAGGATTTTGGTGTCATGTGTCATGTAAAAGTAGTGAAAATAAGCTATTATAGAAAGTCAAAAGTTATTACGAAGATATTAACATAAAAAATATTGATCAAATTATTCATTTTTCTTATAAAAATATTGATAAATTATTTTTTTCTAATAAATAAATATGATGATAAAATATTGGTAAAATTATCTTTTTTTTCTTTGATAGTTTTTGATCAACTTAAAAAAATTATCATATGTCATATTAGAAAGCTTATAAAAAGCCACATGTCATTACCTTTATACTTCTTTTGTAATTTGAAGATTTGTTTATTCAATATTTGTATATAAAATGTCACATGTCATATTAGGGTAAATATATATAAAAAATTATGATTCATTCATATAATTTGAATTAATATGTTATTTGTTCTTCATCTTTTCCTTCTAATAAGAAGAAACTACAATTAGAAATTGAGTTCTGAGTGGAGATAAATAATTGTCTCGTAAATCAAACGGAGTGTAGGGTTTTTACTTAATTTCAAAAAATTTAAAAAATAAAAATAAACTAATATAGACAAAAATATAAGAAATCAATAAAAGAAAAAAAAACTATAAAGACTATAAATGAAAAATAAAGATAAATTGCAAAAACAAAAGATAAATTAAAGAAATAAATTGTGTATATGAGGTTTTTCATTGCTTCCAACAATTGGATAACCTTTTATAGTGTTACAATATTTGAGTTTAAGTTTCATGTAGATTTGTAATTATATTCGTATACAAACTATTTATAATAGATAAGAAATTTATATTATGAATTCTAATACACTTTGAATTCCTATTTGTGATAATCGTTTTCCTAACATTCATATGAGTCCTAAGTATTTTGTAATATGTGCCATTTTAATCTATTAAAGGCTACTCTTCTGAATTGGATTTGATCTTCTAGTCGATGACGTATAATCTTATCTTTACAGTCAATGGTATTTTCCTAATCGATCATGATTTCTAAGTCTCTTGACTACTCATTACTTCTAACTCTTTTAGTTGTTCATTTTCTATCTTTATTGATTGACTCGAACTTTTTTTTAAGCTTATTTGATCTTATTGTTAATGATCAAATTTTATCTTTTTTTTTTTTCTTATTTGGTAATGAACAACTATCCTTTTATTTAGTTAACACGTGATTGTTTATTTTTAGTATAAACAATGCCCTCATATCCTTTTATTTAGGATACATGAAAAATAATATTGATATGCCTTTTACGCTCAAATCGATTGATAAATCAACTATTGCGTAATGTGGTTAACATGTTCTGGTGCTAGAGCAGGCCTATTCTTGTTTTACAATGATCATGTTTATGGTTGATCATTAATAACACATCTTAATATATTAACAGGTGTTTGTTGTTATTGAACGTTTACCAAATGACTAGTCTTTTCTTATCCCAAAACCTATTTTCTTAATAAGGTGTAAGATTTAACATGATAATTGTAAAACAAGAGTGAACCTAATCTAACATTAGAACAAGTTAACCATATTATGCAACAATCAATTTGTCAATTAATTTGAGCATAAAAAGCATATCAATATTTTTTTTTCATTTATCCTAAATAAAAAGATATGAAGGCATTGTTTACACTAAAAATAAACAATCATGTGTTAATTAAATAAGAACATTAGTTGTTCATTACCAAATAAAAAAAAAAGAAGGATAAGTTTGATCGTTAACAATAAGATCAATTAGATTTAAGAAGAGTCCAAGTCAATCAAGAAATATAGGAAGTGATAAACTAAAAAAGTTACAAGTCATGAGAAGTCAAGGGAGATAGAAAGATAAAATGTTTATTAATGAGCATTCTATTTTTGAACTCCCTAATCATCATGTGATGTTCTTCTAATACCTTCTTACAAACTTTCTTCTATATTCAAACCCCAAAATGCTAGCTCTTTATTCATCATTAAGTTGCAATCGTTACACATGTCTTTTGAAATTAATTGCATGTCTTTAAATAAAACCTTAACCTCTAGTAGCTTGGTAATCATATTCCTTACTAGAGTTTCTTTTATAAATGGTTACTTCTCTAGAATTTGCTATTGAGTTGCTAATCCATATTAGGTCAATTCGGATCTCATCATCCTTCTTAAATCTGTTAACTTCAGAATTTACATTTGTTTATCAATAAGATATATAATTCCTTTCACAGGCCACTTTCAAATCTTTAGTATGACTAGTAGTCATATGCCATCTGTATAATCCTTTAGTATCTTAGGATTTGTCAACCACAACAAATCTTAACACTTGATTTACTACTAAGAAATTAAATAACTCATTGGTTGTAATGGTTAAGGTAACTCCTTAATAATAATAAAAAAATACTATCACTATTAGCGATAATCCTCATATTGATAAATAATGTATTTATTAAAAGGAAAGGGTTTTGCCAACTTCCATTGTTTCGTTTATTAATAATAAATGTCTTGAATTCCATGGTCATTCCAAGCTTGTATTTTTCAATATCATTAAAGATGGTTTATTGCATCATTCATGCTTCTCCTTCTATGCTTAATCCTTATGCATTTCTTGTTTTTCATGTGTTGCCTAAACTTTAGTATCATCGATTTAGTCATCCTCACTTACGTATTCTATGACATTTATCTTCCTTACATAATCATCTTCTTTCAATTTCAATTATACTTGTTCTTTGGGAAAATCTAGTCATCAACTTTATATCTCTATATATACTTGTTCTTTTAATTTAATATTTAATGATATTTAAGGCCTTTCCTCCACTTTGTTAGTTGAAGGGTACTATTATTTTATTATTTTTATGGATCATTTACTAAATTTATTTGGTTTTACACTATGCATTTTAAATAAAAATTTTATTATATTTTTATTTAGTATCAAAAATTTATTAAAAATAATTTTGTACGCATATTAGAGGTGATGAATATAAAAAACTTCACACCTTTATTCCTAATTCCAACATTCTTAACCATGCTACTTGCCTTCACACTTATAGCACAATCATGAGCAAAATGGAATTATTGAATATTGTCATCACCATATTATTGAAACAAAACTTGTATTTCTTGATGAAATATTTTTTTCATTTATTTTTTGATCATCTATCTATGAAACCGTTGTATATCTTATTAATCATATGCCAACTCTAATTTTACATTTTAAGTCTTTTTTTGAAATGTTATTTTGATTTTATCCCAACTATACTTTCGTTAAAGGTTTTGGATGATTATGTTTTTCATATTTTTAATCATACAATCATTATAAAATGGCTTTTTCTCCTAATTATATGTCTTTCTGTGCTATAGTTCACTCTCTATTGGTTATGGTGTATAAATATTCATTTTCATTGTATTTATATTATTATTCATTTTACTTTTCATGAGTCATCCTTTTTTATTTTTTATTTTTTTTAGTCTAATTAATGTTGCCCATGACTCTATCCCTGAATCATCATCTTTTACTAAGAGAAAATTAGATCTTAAGTGGCAATCTACTATGATTGCTAAAATTTCAACCTTGGCTTTTAATGATTCCTAGACCTATTATCATATGTTCCAACTATGAAAGTGGTGGGTTGTAAATAAGTATAAAGATTAAATGCATAGTAAATGAGACTCTTGAGTGCTACAAAGTATGTCTGATGGCTACAGGCTATCAATTAGCAAGAAATGGTTGATTTTCAAGACATATAGTCTAGTGATAAAGCTTTACATTATTTAAATAGTGCTTAGTATTGATGTTACTTGGGGTTGTTCGACTCATCAACTTTTATTAGTTTATATTAATGACATTTTATTTATTGGTGATAATCTTATCTTTTTTCAGTATCTTGTTACTCATTTTGGTACAATGTTTGTCATTCATGACCTAAAACTACTTTATTATTTTCTTGTCATTAAGGTTTTTTCCACTATTTATGGTTTACTTCTTTCATTGTAATGGTATATTGCTAGGTTTATGAAGAAAGATGGAATGTTCGAGTGTAAACCAATTGCTATTCCTAGTAGGTTCCCTTGATCCAAATCAATTGGTTTCTCTTTTCATACTTAACATCGTGATGAACGCAAAAAACAAGTATGATATTTTGGAAATGAGTAAATAGAGAAAAAAAAAAGTCATCACATAGTATTATGGTCATTAAAAAATCCTAACGGGTTTTTAGAATTTTAAAATAAAGGATTGATTATGTTAAAAAGAAAAAATAATCACTATAAAGCATCCTACCTTATATATATTTGTGAATTATTACCATCTTGTAATTCATTTTCTTCTAAAAATTTCATAACTGGAGTAAACATTTTATATTTATAAGATCTTTACATTGTGATATTGTAGAAAGACACCACAAGGAAAGGTTCTAGTCTAGGGGTAAATTATTGTTCTTTACATTTCATAAAAATAGTTAATTAATTTTGAAAACTAGACGAACTATTCAATTCATTATATAAAACTAATAAAAAAACTAATTTAGGTGATATAAAAGTCGTATTTTTTAAGTGAAAGTTCTAAATAATATTTTCTTTTCTTTAACAAGGTTTGCTATGACACCACCAGCCCACAAAACCAACTGCTTAAAGAGCAAACCCATTATAGTCTAGCCCAGTTAGAAACCAAATACCATCTTTACATTTTGGAGCCCAGATCAGACCAAGATCTAAAGCGGTTTTCTTTGCATTGCCCATGGTTTTTCATTTCCTTTTGTTGGTTTCTCATCCTTTTCTACCGAGGAAAGGTGAAGGATCAGAACAAAGAAACCAAACATGGTGGGACAGTGGACGATGACTAAACCTAGCCGGAGCGACGAGGTTTTGGATGCAAATCAACAGCTCCAAATTACCAATCAAATCAGAGCTCAGTTTGATTCTATGGTCCCCAAACGACCTAGCAAGCCCAGCAGAAGTGAATCCGACACCACAACAACACCAACCTCTTCGCTTTCTGAAATTGAACAAGACAATATTCCTGAGCTCGACAAGCTTCGATCTCTTCAATCTCAATCTCCTGTATGTTACCTTCACTCAACTCTTACTTTTTTTTTTTTTTTGATATGTTGGTTTCTCTGACAGTAACAGGAGAGAGATATATATATAGAACATGTTCTGCCCTGCCCAGGTTTTATTTTCAGCTGAGGGAGCCAATATGGTGCAAGATGAGTTTGTGGAGACTCAATACTACACAGAGTTGGATTCCATTGACAAGCAACACCACACTGTACAGACCAATCTTTGAGTGTATTTGATTGAATTGTATAAGATATACGGTGATATTTCTTTTTTGTTAATCCCAGATGTAACTTTGCTTATCTTTGGTTTTATTTTGATTTTTTGGCCATCTAGCAGACAGGAAGTGGGTTTATAAATGTGGTGAGAGGAGAAGAACATGAAAAAAATGGATATGGAATCCAATTGTCAAGTGCTGCTGCAGGAGGTAAACTAGTCTCTTGTTTCAGAAGCAACCCTGCAACAAACGATTGGACTCCTAGCCCAGAAGACGATCAGGTATTTTAATTATTAATATGTCAATAAATCAAGCTGGCTAGCTTGTTTTCTTTTTGCTGTCATTATTATGTATGTATTGGTGGAAGATCATGTCCTGTTCTATATTTAGGTGTTTGTTTCATCCAAGCCCAATCGGAGTGAGAGCTGTTAGATCTGCACTGATGAGAGGAAAATGGTGAATTATCCGACCATCATCTATGGGTTTGGCTTCTTGAATTTTTCCTTAAAGTTTTATTTATTGTGTAAGATTGGATAAGGATGGTTTTTGCTCATGCTTGAAAAGTTGACAAACGGAGACAGGCTTCATGTGAATTATTCAACCACTACCATCTACGTGTTTCTTTGTCTATTTTCCTTGTGATTATATATATATATATATATATGCGCGCGCGCGCGTGACCACAACGCCCAGCACTATGAGGGTGTCTTCTCTTTTCTTTTTTTAAGAAAGCGTCAAACATTGACCGTGATTTTAAAAAAATTTAAATTTATTTTTGTTTTAAATTAAATTTTGTTTTCTGTGTTTTTATATTATTTTGATTTATTAATGTTAAAAATTAATTATTTTAAAAAGCAATTTTAACTACTCTCTAAAACAAGCTTGAAATTTCAGCTCTCTCCACATTAACAGATAGCAAGCGTGCATTTGATGTTAGGGTGGTATTGTGATATAGAGGGTTTTTTGTTTGAAAACTTATTAAAATAACTTTTTCTCTATATTTTATTTTTATTCTTGACATGAGTATATTAAAATAATTAAAAAATATGAAATTTAGTTTTTTTTTCAAAGAGAACACACTTTTAAAGAACATTTAAAACTAAAGTCTCTATGCCTCCAAGTATTCATTTAAGATCTTGTTTGGTGCTGTGTTTGCATTGAAGTTTTATTAAATTTTAATTTTTTTATTTTAAATTAATTTTTTTTTATATTTTTGAATTGTTTTAATGTATTATTGTTAAAAATAAAATTTTAAAAAAATATATATTATTTTAAGTTATTTTAAAATAAAAAATACTTTAAAATGAAATATTAACTATATTTCTAAATAAACCTTGAAAGTAGAGAACGTATATTTCAGTGGTGTAAATTTTTCTAAACACATAATAATAGTAATGTGTTTGTGTCAAATATAAAAATATTTTTTGTATTTTAAATTAATTGTTTTGGTGTTTTTAAATGGTTTTAATATGCTAATATTAAAAATAAATTTTAAAAAATAAAAAATATTATCTTAATATATTTTCAACTAAAAAATATTTTAAAAATAATTATTTTATTTTTTTTGTTGGCCAAAAAACCAGAGCCAAAAAAACTATAAAAGTATCAGTTGATGTTTTCTTCCAAAAAATCTAGAAATGTAATTTAATTGTTGTCATAAAAAAAGAAAGAAAAAAGAATGGGGTATAGTATTCTTTTGGCTTGATATTTCTGTTATCAAACAGTTTGAATTGGAAAATAAAATGAAAAGATTCCTAGAATGTTGTTTAATTTTTCAAAAAAAAAAAACATTTTTAGTTTGTGTTATTTCTAAAAAGAAAACATCTTTTAGTTTGTGCTATTTTTCAACTAATCTTTTTTGGAAAAAGTATTATTTTAACAATTCACGAATTTCTATGAAAAAATAGGATGAGCATTTGTATAAATCAAATAGAAGCTAGAATATCTAAATGTGATTTGTGTTTGTTGAAAAAAAAGCTAGAGTATTTGTAGAAATAAATTATTTTGAAAAAACTAAG
>Ga0325404_1003926_pt1 | contig 15851 bp, 8 predicted proteins | sample PopdelMetagenome_18_FD_205664 | JGI IMG/M metagenome (GOLD analysis project Ga0325404, IMG submission 205664) | Populus deltoides microbial communities from Bellville, Georgia, United States - Xylem-Control-R1 | ecosystem: Host-associated > Plants > Phyllosphere > Stem > Wood/Secondary xylem... | reverse complement strand
GATTTTTCTTGGTTTGACTGTGTTTCATTGGCAGTTTTTGGTTTATATTAGGCTTAGTTGAGATTGGAAAGATTTGCATCACTTGCCTCCCCAACTTGATTTTTGCTAAATCAAAACCTTGAATTCAATATTAATTAGTCAACATGAGACTGGCTGTGTAAAGTTACGCTAATCTTTTGATTGACAATAACAGGAAAAAATCTCCAAGTTTGATGGTCTATAAAAATAGTTTTTACTTGTTAATTTCAAGAGTGTTGCCACGGCTATATTTATTTATTAATTAATATTAAAAAATAATATAAATTAGATAACAAAATCTCATTTAATAATTTAAATTTTTTAATTGAAATAATTTTTTAATATAATATTAGATTGTTATTGACAATGAAATCAAATCTTATAATTTTTATTTTTTTTATAATTAATAACATGATATAATATGAACTCGTATAACTTAACAACTTAAATATCATATAGATATGTGTTGACGATGGGAAATTCTCTACAATTAGATAGATCAAAATTCTCTTAATAAAAATCATGACTTTTGCAATGCATATTGTAATTCAAATGAACATGGATTGTAATATGAGTAAGTATTTATAATGTTGTTTTTATAATGAAATGCTCTCTTGATGAAAAGTTAAGTTTAAATTGTTTAAATGTACCCAATGAACTTCAATAGGTGTGAACTATTATGAATTGTTATGTATGGGATTTGAAACTCTCCTTGATCGTTATGTAGGTTTTTAGAAGAAAAGAACTATTTGGTTACTTGAACAAAGGAGACTTTGCTGAAATTTTGATAAGAATTAAAAATATCAATCATAATTGTATAATATTTGTAATGTATATGAATGTATTAAATAACAAATTAAATTTAACCATGGGATTAAAATGCCAGTATGGATTATGATACTAAATGTAGAAAAAAAAATCATTCTGTTTTCCTGAGTTAAAGGCTTAAGATATCTTTACAATGCTAAGATTTTTTTTTATTGGTGTTATAATCCAAGTTCACGCACATGTCCTGTATTATTTTCTCTCTCAAGTTTCATCCTTCAACATTGAATTTTTTTAAAAAATTTCATTTTTTTCATTCAATATTTAGGTGGTTTTGAACTGGTCTTCATATTTTTTTATCATATAATTAATTGTTATTAGATCTAGTGGAGTTCATGATCCTAGTCACAAGTTTGACGGGTTAACTTGGATCGATCTAATATATCACCATTTGATTATTTTAAAAAAAAGTCATCTTGAATTTTTTTTTAAAAGCCAAACCATGTTTTTACTAATTGTCCATGTTATCTTTAGACTCGCGCGCCTGATCTCTCTCTCTACTTTTATTTTGGTCATTATTTTTTCTTTTATTTTTTAGCCTTTATATTCACTAAGTCGACTGGGTCACGTTAGAACAATTTTGCATGATTTAATTTGAAATATGACTAGACAAGGAGTTTAGTCAAGAGCTTTTAAATTTGACATATTAAACCAGATTTAATAACAATGTGAAATAATTCTTCATGCCTTAGCTATTCTTTTTTTATATTTTAAAAAAATTAATTTGATTCACACCATAGCATGAAAAATAATCTAGTTATAATATATGAGAAGTCTCCCTAACTTGCATAAATGACTTATATCTTTTCCGACGGACAACTTGCATGTAAACTAAAATTATTTTTTTAGTGATTTTCAAAAACATACTTCCTATATTAGCCTAATATTTTCAAAAGAATTTAATAAATTCTCCTGAATGTTAGCCTTAAAACTTAGATCTAATGTAGAAGATACACAATTAATTAAGATCACTCGAGGAAAAAAAAATCTAATATCAATTAATAGATTCTTTAATATAGACATGAGATTCTTTATATAAAGAATCTCATGTCTAGGTATATTAAAGAATTTCGACCACACCGTTCACATCAAGATCGCATAAATCAATGCAATTTGAGCTCACATCATCATTTAATTAACGATATTCAAAATGTGTGGTTGACTAATTATCAAATTAAGTAATTTTGATTATTAAAATGATAAGCTTACAAACTTTGGGAGAATAATATCGGAGACCAAATGAAATTCAAACAAGTTAACTAGACGTAGTGCTTGTATAATACGAAAATGACCCAATATAATATAAGGTTTTAATTAAGACTAGCTAGATAATTAATTACTCGATCAATTTTCTTAGTTAAAATCGTGTTGATCGGTGTTGCAGCCTCCAAGATTGTAGTAGTAATTAACAAAACATTTTTTCAAGTATCACTGCTTACTTCCTTGCCTTTTGACTTGCATGGGAATTTGACTCAATTGAGCAAACCTTAACCTACCATGCCATGGAAATCATATGTTATTTATCCTGCGCAGTCTATGAAGAAATGCATGGACATTGTATGCCATTTGGGATGTTAATTTTAAGTTGAGATATTTTTATATTTTAACGAATTCACAATAATAATTACGAGTTCAAATCTTTATTTTTTTTTTATAATTAATAGCATAACATATGTTGATGAAGTTAAATGGGAAATTCTCCGCAATAAAAAGGATCGAAATTCTATAAATAAAAATCTTGACTTTTGCAATGTATGTTATACTATGTTGTTCGAAATTGAAAATTAAACCATTGATTAGTCCTTTTCTCTGGTTTATTAATCATGGGTTTTTTTCTTTTTTTTCATCTCTCATTTTGTCAAGCGGGATAATGGATCTGTTCGAAACGAAGAATTCAATATACACATGCCACAGCCTATGCGAAAACCTTTCTTGCACCTGTGAGCCGGGAAATATTCCCCATTTTGATTCTGAAATGGAATGGGATTGAGTTCTCACATCATCTATCGTCTGTTTTTATACTTGATTTTATTATATTCACATAAATATATATTTATTATTAATAAAAATTTAATTTATCTTTAATATTTATATAATATTTAATATAATTTAAAAATAATTGTTTTTAAAAAAGCTAAATAAGTAAAAAAAATCGCAAAGAAAAGGTATTAATCAAAACATAAATGCAAAAATTATTTTTTGAATAGGGTTCTTATTTTTTCAACCAAAAAACCTATTTCAACCTATTTTTAACCCAAAATATCTAAGAAACACCCTTGGACTCTTGTTTAATCAATTTATGACTCTTGTTATTATAAAACATGTTTTAGTTAGGGAATTTAATGATACTTTAGTGCAATATGATGATATAAAACTTTAATGAAAATGCACTTTTAAGTACTAATCACACTCCTCAATTAGCTTATTACTAGTCCCTAGTAATCAAAGCGTTAAAATAAAAAAACAATTTGCAAGTTCCACAAAGTAAGACATTCATCATTTAACTTCCATTAATCTATCCAAATAAACAAACTCTCATTTATATATCTGCTTTATACTTCTTAAACAAGATATTAATAAACCTTCTTTTTATGTGCTTAATGTATGAAAACATAGATGATGAGGTTTTTATTGGAAGAAAACAATATTCTGTTCTAATGTTTTTCTAAGGTTAACTTCCTTGAGTTAGAATTATTATTATTATTATTATTATTATTATTATTATTATTATTATTTTGGTATATATACATATAACTTAAAACACAATGCATCTTTAACCCATGTAACGAGCTTTCGGCTAATGACTCCCATACTAGTTAGTCTTAGGGCATTAGATATTGAGACACCCCTACGAGCTTAGTAACTCGGGTTACAGATACTAATATATAGATAGTGCAATGTTTGACTCCCTTAAGCTTTCTCCTCAACCCATGTAACAAGCACTGAGCCAATAGCTCTCAAGTCAATTGACTTTAGGGTACTAGGTGTTAAAACACCCCTTCAGGCTTAATTGCTTAAATCAAAGAGGCTACGAAACCAAACTTATCTACTTTTTTATTTATTCATTTTATTATCAATTTGTTTTTGTTTTTGTTTTTTTTAATATTATATATTATCCATTTCCCTTAGTTGTTACCTTTAACAAAAGAACATAACTAATGTAATAATCCAATGTGCAACCCACAATCATATGTTAAAGTGTGTGTGTGAAAATGAAGGTTTAGGAATATTTATTAAATGAGTATATGAGCAGAATCAAGTGATAACAATGTGAGAGTTTGTAAACCTGAATATTTCAAGAAGTATTCTAATAGACCTTGTTAAGAATGTTTACTAAGATGCGTCTCAAGAGTTACTAAAGTTCCTCCTTTACTCTGCCATCCTAGTAACAGCAGTTTTGCAAATAATTTTAATAATAGAAAACACAATTAGTAATATTTTTTTTGTCAACTACTACCCTCCCCCCCAAACAAAACGAGACATTGTCCTCAATGTTCTAAGACAGAAAGATAGAGTATAGAAGACATCACCTAAAATAACGACTACTAACAAACCTGAAACACACTTAAACAAATATAAGAAACAACAAAACACAAATATTATGCTATTAATAAAACCAAAATACATAAATTTTTACAACCTAAGGCTTAAATCGTAGTTATGATTGTGGCTCACATCTTCCCTTGGTTTTATGTCCAAGAACGGCTTAAACACTCTCTATAGGTCAGGCATATGCTTCCCATCCAGTTTTCTTAAAAACTGACAAACAGGGTCTTTTTTAGTTAGATTCCCAAGACTAAGTCGATCATGTTCTTTATGAAAATGGGGCCATAAATCATGAATTGCACGATGCACATCTCCACTATGATGAGACTTAAGAGTCAATAGAAGATTATCTAAAGACTCTCTATGTTTTGAAATAAATCCCACCTTTTGACAATTTTCACAGGTTTTGCAGAATGCATATTTGTATTTGAACATGATGGGCCAATAGAATCCACATTGTAAGATTTTTGCAGTCGTCTTTCTTGATGAGAAATGACCCCCACATGCTTCACAGTGATAAAATTTTATGACACTACTTACCTCATTGTCAGAAATGCATCTTTGATATATTTGATTAGGACAATATTTGAATAAGTAAGGGTTATCTCAATAAAAATTCTGCACGCCGCTCAAGAACTTTCTTTTGTCTTAGGTATCCAAATGAGCTGGCAAAAATCCTGAAGCAATAAAATTGTTAATATTAGCAGACTAAAGTATTGAAGCAATAGAAAGTGAAGATTCATCTGGAAAGTAATCATCAATTAGGGTGATGTTAGATATTGAATCTATTATCAATTTTGACAAATGATCCGCGACAATATTTTTGATGCCTTTTTCATCCTCGATTTCTTCCTGTTTGAAAGTTTTAAAAATTTCAGAATCGTGATTGACTTCCCTTTTTTTTGGTTATAGCATGAAGAAATGGAAGTATTAGTGGGGAAGCAATCTTTTCTTTGCAATGTTCAGGTTTAACCCCTTCCTTACCCTCAAAGATTGACTCATCATCTTTCTCACAAGGTTCAAGAATTGATTTTTCAATAACCTTACCACCGTGGAGAGTAATGACTGATTTGACTTGATCCATGTGTTGGCTTCTAGAACTACTTGCATTTGCATTGTATTTCCCATTAGGATTTTGTTGTGGTTGAGATGAGAACTTACATTTCTCCTGAAAACTTAGAGCAAATATGAATTTTGCAAGGGTATCTTTAAAATCTGTCATGCTTTGAGTAAGTTAAGTGTTGATTGTCTTTTGCTTTTCAATGAATGCATGTAATTTTTCCTGAAGATTTCTTCTAGGATGGGGAACATAAGGAGGTGCATATCCATAAGAATTTTGAAAATTATGATGTGCTTGAAATAGTGGTTGTGAAGTTTGCGCATTATTATTACTACTCTTCCAACTGAAATTTTGGTGATTAAAAGAAGGCAAAGTTGGATAATCATTGATTGAGTGTTCATTAGTTTCACAAATTTGACACATAATTTCTTGAACAGATTTTAATGGACAACTTTTTTTTTAATTCTAGTGCCTCAACTTTTATAGCTAAAGATGAAAATTTGGCTTGAAGGTCATGATCTTCCCTAAGGTTATACATGCCTCCACTAGATGTATAAGATTGAGTTTTACCTGGTGTCTCACAAGTGCCTATAGTGTCCTAATTTTGAGCATTTTCAGCTAGTAAGTCTAGATACTCCATTGCTTCATCAGGGTCTTTGTTTTCAAAAGTTTCATTGCATGTTAATTCCACCATTTGCCTATCTTTAGGTGTTAACCCTTCATAAAATTGTGAAACCAATCTCCATGTTTCAAAACCATGATGAGGACAAGTATTAACCAAGTCTTTATATCTATCCCAACACTTGTAAAATGTTTCTCCTGGTTTTTGAGTGAAAATGGTGATTTATCTTTTGAAAGAGTTTGTTCTATGAGAAGGGAAAAACTTCTTTAAAAATTGTTATTGCATTTTATCCCAAGCACGAATGGATCCTGACCTAAGATTTTGTAGCCATATTTTAGCTTTATCTTTTAATGAAAAAGGAAAAAGCTTTAATCTGATGGTGTTTATGCTACAATTTAAGTCATTATAGGTGTTACAAACTTCTTCAAATTCTCTTAAATGTAGTATGGATTTTTGAATTCTAAGCCAAGAAAAGTAGGTAAAAGTTGAATAATACCTGGCTTAAAATTAAAATAAGATACATCAGGAGGAAAAACTATACATGATCATGCACTTGTTCTTGTTGGATTCATGTAGTCTCTAAGTGTTCTAACACGATTATTCTCATTATTCTCATTATGAATTGACTCGTTATCTTCGTCGACACTATTTTCTGAAAAAAATGAGGATTTCCTAGAAAGTCTACCACTTAATGTACGTGTCCAAACTCTCATGCAAGTGCAGAAAGAAAGAAAAACAAAGAAAAAAAAAAGAAGAAATAAAAATTAGAGAAACAAATAAAAGTGAAAAGAAAAGAAAATATATAATTTATTCAATAACTTACCTCCCCAGCAACGACGCCAAAAACTTGACACGATCAAAGAGTTGATGTCTTATCCCAAGTGCAGGAGTGTCAAAGTAATACATAACTCGGCAAGACCGGGGTCGAACCATAGAGAGGTGAACTATATAAATTATAAATAATAATAATGATATTGATGTTGAAGAGAACTCTGAGATGTGTTAATGATGAAAATATTAAACAATGATAAAAACAATTGTCAAGGTTAGATGATCTACTAATGATATTTTAAATAAATATAATATAAACTCTTTTTATTACTCAATTGGAAACCACACACAAAGGAGGTTCCAATCGGATGATTTATCGTTAATGGCTCATTACAAAGTGTTAACATGATCATATTAATTATCTTATTTAAGTAACAACAATACTTTTAAATATTGTCAGGTATTCATGATGCTAACTTATGTTAACAACAAATCAAGTTCCTCTCATAACAACGATGTTGACTGAAGACAATGAATGATCAAGCATTTGATGTACCAAGTGTTATACAACATAAATCTAGATAGTCATTTAACAAGCAAGGTATTAATAATTAGTAAGATAAAAACATAAGACATGTTAATAGCAAACTTTCTTGGATATAAACATTAAAGTCCATGTTGAGTTTATATTATACATATTCTAACACCATTAGAGAAACCTTTTTACCTTGACATAATAAACTTAGCTAAACATAATGAAGAAGAAGAACATAAATAAACTAGATAAGAACATAGTTATGATGAAAAGCATAAACAAGAGATTAATGAAAGCAAAACTTAAGCATTATAAAAATATAAAGAAAGAAAGCAAGAACATGATCTTGATCTGAAAACCAAGATGACTAAATACATGACAAATACCTCATTTTATAGGCTAAAATTCGAAACTACTGATTGGTTGACAAAGAAAATAGTTAGTGGCCAACCATTGACTTAGTGGTTGGTTTTTGACATTGTTGGCTGGTTATTGATATTGTTGGTTGGTTATTGATATTGTTGGCTGGCCAAAACATCATTGCTAATATCAGAATTGGAGCCTATTTTACACATGAAAGTTGTGGGCAATTGTCTCAGCTTTCTAACAAAAAAAACCAGAGCTCATTTGGACTTCTAGAACTCGAGATATGAGCTGAAAACCGAATAGTGTCTGAGCTGTAGAACATATTTTGACTTCTCCGTTGATGCTAAGATTTGAACTTGAAAACGGCAAAATTGAGTCTTGAACTCCGCCTGAAAGTTTTAGGTCTATGTCTTAGCTTTCCATACATATAAAGCAGACCTAAATTCAAGGTCTACAGCTCCAGTTATAACCCAATAACTGAATGGTGTTTCAGTTTGAATTGAACCAGCATCTTTTCTCTAAGTTTAGTCCTCTTTTTATCTCTTCACTTTCAATAGTTAATCACATCAATCAATCCTTTGAATTGTGAGATATAACTGCATTCAAAACAAGCATTTACCATAAATTAAAGATATATTATATTATCAGACTTGTTATTATAAAACATGTTTTAGTTAGGGAATTTAATGATACTTTAGTGCAATATGATGATATAAAGCCTTAATGAGAATGCACTTTTAAGTACTAATTAGTGGCCCAATAAGACAAGAACATGGACATCTATGCTTGTATCCAAGGGACAAATAAGTGTATTGATGCATATGAAGACATGTGTAGATAAAAGTTTGTTGTAAGATGAACGACTAATGATATGTTGGCTCAAACTAAATCAAGTTAAATCAATGTTAAAGATTCATTATGAAAAATAGAAATCAAAAAATCATTAATTATACTTATTTAAAATTAAAGGGCGATACTAGTAAAGGATTGAATTCCTTAAGAAACATATAGAGCTAAGAGTACAAATGATAATTTACCCTTGATAAATTAATAGTATAGGGTAGGATGCTTGGAATAGGCCTTTACCATTAATAAAACCTTATGGTGAGCTTCGATAGATAAAGTTTCTAGGATGGATTTATGAACAAGATATAATTTCTGGATGAAAAGATAAAACTTGGAATTACCTTGACAAAGTGACTATACAATACTCAAGGTTAGTAGAAATTATGACAAATGAGTCGATTTTGTTATTATCAAAAGAAATTATGGAGGTTTGTTCCATGAAAAATCATGTACATGTTGTATCTAACATACTTTAATTGTGTTGTGATAGATATTTTATTTAAATGTCTATGTTTTGCATGTTCATGATATGGAATATCATATGTTAAGACAAGGCTCTAATTTTCTTAGTTACAATATTATGTGAGTTCTTAGTAGTATATTGTAATTCAAATGAACAGGGATTGTAATATGAATAAGTATTTATAATGTTGTTCTTGTAATGAAATGCTCTCTTGATGAAAAGTTAAGTTTAAATTGTTTAAATATACTCTATGAACTTAAATAGGTGTGTACTATTATAAATTGATTGATTGAATGGTTTCAGGTCCAATACCTGGATATGAATTGTTGTGTGCGAGATTCGATTATGCAGGTTTTTTTAAAATAGAAAAAAACTATTTGGTTACCTGAACAAAAAAGACTTTACTGAAATTTTGATAAGAATTAGAAACATCAATCATTATTGTATGATATGTGTAATGTATATGAATGTATTAAATAACAAATTGAATTTAACCATTAGATTAAAATGCCAACATGGATTACTGATATTAAATGCAGAGAAAAAATTTCATTTTGTATTCCTGAGTTAAAGGCTTAAAATATTTTTCCAATGCTAAGATTTTTATTTTGGGTGTTATAATCCAATTTCATGCACATGTCCTAAATTTTTCTCTCTCTCAAGTTTCATATTTTAACATTGAGTTTTTGTTATATTTTTTTAATTTATTTTTTCATTTTTTTCATTCAATATTTAGTTGGTTTTGAGCTGATCTTCATATTTTTTATCATATAATTAATTGTTATTAGATCTAGTGGAGTTCATGATCTTAGTCACAAGTTTGACGGGTTATAACCCGAATCAATCCAATATATCACCATTTGATTGTTTTTAAAAAAAATCATCTTGAAATTTTTTTAAAAGTTAAACTATGTTTTTACTAATTATTCATGTTGTCTTTAGACTAGCGCTCTTGATCTCTCTCTACTTTTAGTTTGGTCATTATTTTTTCTTTTATTTTTTAGCCTTTATATCCACCAAGTCGGTTGGGTCACGTTAGAATAATTTTACATGATTTAATTTGAAATATGACTAAATAAGGAGTTCGGTCAGGAGTTTTGAAGTTTGACACACTAAACCAGATTTAATAATAATACTAAATAGTTCTTCATGACTTAAATATTTTTTTTTACATTAAAAAAAATTAATTCAATTCACAAATGACTTGTATCTTTTTTGACGGACAAGTTGCTTGTAAACTAGAATTAATTTTTTAGTGATTTTTAAAGATATATTTCCTATATTAGCCTAATATTTTCAAAAGAATTTAATAAATTCTCCTCGATGATACATGCCAAGTTAAAAAACTTAAATCTAAGAAAAAAAAAAACTCTTAACAATCAATCTGGGCAACACCGTTCACATAGGTCGTTCCAAAACATTAGATTCTTCCCCTTCGCCATTTTAAAAGGGATTTGTTTCGTTTTTTGACTTTTTATATTCAAAATTTAGAGTTAGCATTCAAGAAAATTTATGAAATTCATTCGTGAATCTCGACCACACCGTTCACATCAAGATCTCATGTCTAAGTATATTAAAGAATCTCGACCACACCGTTCACATCAAGATCGTATAAATCAATGCAATTGGAGCTCACATCATCATTTAATTAACGATATTCAAAATGTGTGGTTGACTAATTATCAAATTAAGTAATTTTGATTATTAAAATGATAAGCTTACAAACTTTGGGAGAATAATATCGGAGACCAAATGAAATTCAAACAAGTTAACTAGACGTACGTGTGCTTGTATAATACGAAAATGACCCAATATAATATAAGGTTTTAATTAAGACTAGCTAGATAATTAATTACTCGATCAATTTTCTTAGTTAAAATCGTGTTGCAGCCTCCAAAATTGTGGTAGTATAATTAACAAAACATATTTTCAAGTATCACTGCTTACTTCCTTGCCTTTTGACTTGCATGGGAATTTGACTCAATTGAGCAAACCTTAACCTACCATGCATGGAAATCATATGTTATTTATCCTGCGCAGTCTATGGAGAAATGCATGGACATTGTAAGCCATTTGGGATTTTTCTTGGTTTGACTGTGTTTCATTGGCAGCTCGTATGGTAATCCTCTCTTGTAGTTTCAAGTGATTATCATGAAAATGCATAATAAAGTTGAAGAGGTATGAATATTTAGAAGGAAAAGTATAGATGGTTAGGTTTATTATATATATATATAGTTTTTGGTTTATTAGGCCTGGTCGAGATTGGAAAGATTTGCATCACATGCCTCACCAACTTGATTTTTGCTAAATCAAAGCCTAGAATTCAATATTAATTAGTCAACAAGTATGCCCTCTAGCTGTGTAAAGTCACGCTAATCTTTTGATTGACAATAACCTATCTTGTTTTTCTAGGAAAAAAATCTCTCACGTTTGATCATCTATAAAAATAATTTTCACTAGTTTCAAGAGTGTGGCCACGACCATATTTATTTATTTATTAGTATTAAAAAATAATATAAATTATATTCGAAGATGTTATTTGATAGTTTAAATTTTTAAATTAAAATAATTTTTTAATATGATATTAAATTCTTGATGATAAAATAATTACAAGTTTAAATTTGATAATTTTAATTTTTTTATAATTAATATCAGATATGTGTTCACGAAGTTAAATGGGAAATTCTCAGAAAGATCAAAATTCTCTCGATAAAAATCTTGACTTTTGCAATGTATGTTATACTATGTTGTTCGAAATTGAAAATTAAGCCATTGATTATTCCTTTTCTCTTGTTTATTAATCATCTCTCAGTTCGTCGAGCGGGATAATGGATCTGTTCGAAACAAAGAATTCAATATACACATGCCTCAGCCTAAGCGAAGAACTTTCTTGCCCCTTTGAGTTGAATGGAATGGGATTGAGTTCTCACATCATCAATAACGTTACTTTAATATCATCTATAATCCATTGGTTAGTTATATATGGTATTATTATATTTATGTAAATATATATTTATTATTAATAAAGATGTAATTCATCTTAAATATCATATAAATATAATATAATTAAAAAATAATCATTATTTCAAAAAAGCTAAATAAGTCAAAAAAAAATCCCAAAAAAATATTAATCAAAACATAAATGCAAAAAAAACATTTTAAAAAATACATATAAAAAATAGTAATTTAAAAAAAAAAAAATGAGATCAGGCGTTGTAAGCCTAGTAAACCATGCCTCATGCCTAGCTCATAAAGAAAGGGTCCGCACACGAGCCTTTATTTTTTTTATGAGTTAATGGGGTTGTTCGCCCCATTATTTGCAAAAACATACAATGAGACCATGTGTCACTAGGCATGTGTTGTTTGTTTTGGTAAACAACACGCCGTCTATAATTGCTCAGAATTTGGCTATTATGGTGATTGAAAAAATAATATTTTTATTTTTTCAACCTATTTTGACCTAAAATACCCAGGAAACACCCTTGGAACCTTGTTTAACCAATTTATGACCTCTAAAAACTTAAAAAAAAAAAAACAAAACAAAATACCTTACAACCCATAATCAATCCGACACAAAAAAAAATCTTTCAAAGCTAAGTTCTGTTTGTTTAGGTGTTTTCAAGGCAAGAAAAAACTTAAACTTAACTCCCCTCATCATATGGAACCATTTGACACAAAAATTAATCGTTTTAGTGACTGTAATTGTCGTCAATGATAACTTTCTCTTTCTCTGTCAGAATCTGGTGATTCTTTCTCTCTCATCCACTAAAAAAAGAACTAAAAAAGAGGAAAATAAAGTATGGTATTAAAATGTAATGTTTAAAAAATTATAGGGATCGATTACCTGATAGCTTAAAAAGATAAGGGACTAAATGGACATTTCAAATAAATTTTAAAGCCATCACTTATGGTACCCTTGTTTTTCACTTAAGCTCTTTCTTTCAATTAAACCCTCAAACCCCACCCCCCCCCCCCCCCCAAAAAAAAAATAATAAATAAATAAATGCAAATGGCCTTCAATTTAGGCTGAAAAGGGCTTAATTGTAAAAACTAAAAGTATGAGGATTAAATTAAAAATTTTAAAAATATCATTACTGAAATCCACAATAAAATGTGAGGGTGAACATTAAATTGGCTACAGTAAAATATCACTAATGAAAAACGCTAGCGTAATTTTAATTTTAACTTTACATAATATGCTACATGTATGAGGTCTCATATGTTGATGCATTTCTATTACATGTATGAGTTCTAATATGCCAATTGGATCAACTTAACTGAAGAGGTGCAATGTTCATGTAGCTCATATCATCATATCCCAAATGCTTTGTTGCTTAATTATCAAAATAATTCTGGTTATTAAAATGATAGAAAGCATATAAACTTGGCAGAATATTAACAAATTGAAGACATTTCTTCGACACACCATGCAATCCCAAGAAAAAAGCAAACAAATTAACCAATAGAATATGGTTTTTAAAAATATTTTGATTGGTGCTGCAACCTCCAAGAAGTCGTAGCAACAAAACACTTTTAAAATAGTTTTGCTACTTTCTTAAGCCTTTTGACTAGAACAGGCATGCAGCTGACTCAATTGAGCAACCCACCTACCATCCAACGCAAATCAAATGTTATATATCCTGCAGCCATTAGAGAGAGACGCATGGACATTATTTTAACATTTGGGATTTTCTTGGTTTGACTGTGTTTCATTGGCTGTTATGGTAAGTAACCCACTGATGTCTCAAGGCACCATCATACCCTTTGTACCAAACCATTGCTGAAGCATTTTTGGTCTATTAGACTTGATCTTTGCCTCAATCAAATATTTTGAGAGTGAACAGAGAGAGAGTGGCTGTTTTGGTCATAGCCGCCACATCTATAATGTGCAAGTATTACAGTATGAGCGCTTCGGCCTCGTATGTTGATACATTTCTATTGGACAACGCCAATAAAACATGTACATCAACTTCAGTGAACAAAATTGACTTGACCAAGAACCCACGTTTGTGCGAATTCCTGTGTAGGTTACGAGGCTGTGCTGCCTCTCTAAAGATCAAATATCAAACCATCCCTTGTAGTTCGCAGAGACTGTGCAATGAATGGTAGAAAGCCCACTTGTTCAAGCCTCTGTGGAGCTTGGAGCTCAGAAAGCTCATCCATTGGCTAGCAATCATCATGCTCGTGTGTATCGTCTCTATCAGCCATCATAGGCAAAGAGGGGTATAACTCTGGTTGGGGGAATAGCAGCTTCAGACGAAAGGCATCAACTCCATTCAAGTAATAGTGAAAGAGTCGTTTTGCTCTAATAAAACCAAGACGGCCATATAGTGCAAGTGCTCCTTTATTTGTAACTTCTGCTTCCAATGTTACCTTCGAAGAGGAAAGAGAAAAACACCACACAATAAAAGATCAACAACTAGCATTTCATCTTCCCTATAGTAAAGAAAGTGATATGCTTGAATACACAAATATAATGTTGGGATATGCTAAATCATAAGCAAATAGGGGGAAATGTAGTTAGTTATTTAATGGACCATATTCTTTAATGTGGCATGCTTGTGTTCCAGAGTGGACCACTTATCACCAGTTAAGGTGGAAAAACAGTCAAATAATCATGCAGTTCATTTGAGCTGTTCTGATATCCTAAATTAAAGTCATAGCAGTTTATTCGGATTCTATATTCTCTCCCACCTTTTCATTCTATGTTCTTTGCCTGATATGAGAAATGAGAGCAAATTCATGCATCAAGGAGAAATAACTAGAAATAGAATTAACGCATCATTCAAAAACACAAGGAATATCAGCAAAGCCAAGGCCTCACAAATTATTGGCTTCTTGGGACAATATTTAAGTTCGTTCAGAACTATGATACTGCAGCAAAGCATGGAGTTGCGTTTACATTGAATGAAACCATATTCCTTTCTCAGCAGTAAATTTCCATTGATCTCGTTTTCTTTTTTTTTTATCATTCTTTTAATTTTTTTTTCTCACAATTTCAACCTCGAGATAATGAAATGAAAATTTCTGGGACAGTTCAATTTAACCATATCAATATATCAGCTGCAAGTCCTAAATTGGTCACGTAGGTGCAATCAGTCAATGCAAGTCAAAATCATCACACATGACATGTAATATTTTGGACTTCTAGCAGGGAGCATAACCTGGCAGCACATTAACAACATAATTCATTGTTTGCATGGACTACTATCCATGTGCAGGGATACCTCCAAAGGACTGGCTCACTTAACCCTAATAAAGATTAAAGCAAGAGGAGAGATGGAATTGAAATAACACATGCAGCATGAGGTAACTAAGAGGAGAGATGGAATTGAAATAACACATGAAGCATGAAGTGTCTAAGAGACATGGTGTTACTACAGAGTAATGCACAAACACCAAGAAATTTCAGAAGAAAAGGTTTTTGGAGGTGTGAATAAAAGATACGGCATTCACCATTTACACACATGCCAAGTTGCCAGTCAAACTCGAGAGGAAAGCTTATTTTTCCCTTTGGTTTGAGATCAAAGAGCACAATGGAGTAGAAAGGAAAACTATTTCTACTCTCCTATAATTGGCAGTGAAGGTAACCACTTAAGCAGTTTCATAATTATCCTTTGTTTCCCATGCTGTTTCAAGCCCCAAACAGAGCTCCAACGTTTGGTGGTAATGCTTAGGAAATGTAGTTATTTCTACTCTCCTATATGCTCATTTGGTACCATGGAAAGTACAAATAAAGCTTGAGGATAAAAAATCCGTACTTTGTGATATAGTTGTATGAATAATGCTCCATTTAGAT
>Ga0325404_1003924_pt1 | contig 15858 bp, 11 predicted proteins | sample PopdelMetagenome_18_FD_205664 | JGI IMG/M metagenome (GOLD analysis project Ga0325404, IMG submission 205664) | Populus deltoides microbial communities from Bellville, Georgia, United States - Xylem-Control-R1 | ecosystem: Host-associated > Plants > Phyllosphere > Stem > Wood/Secondary xylem... | reverse complement strand
TGAAATCAGCTATTTGATCAGTGAAGGGTTTTTTTCATCATAATAGGAACAAATTATTAAGTACATGTCTTAATATAGGTAAATGAATGTGATCCTGTTCAGGTTGATTTATCAATTAGGATAAGCCTGATTAGTTACTACTTGAACATTTTGGCTCTTATTTTGTCTGGCACAATACCGTAACCAACCTCAATCGACCATCACATGACTCACAACTGCCTCCTAGGAACAGCCTAGAAAATCTAACGAATGAAGGAATCCCAAGTGAACACATGTCCATTCACTTTATGAATCTTTTCTTAGGAGTAGGGATCCTTGAGTGATCGACAAGCAATATCTAATGAAAGGTTGGCTAAGCAATGCGGATTAAAATGCCTTGTTGATAAGGATGGCACTTCAATGGGCATCCATCCAATCCGATCCAAATGGATAGGTTTTTTAGGTAAAAAATGGTTTTGGTTTGGATTTGGATAAAATCTGAAACGCGGACACACACACACACACACACACAAACACACACACACATTAAGTACAAATACAATTATATCTGGAAAATATTTGCAGTTATGAGAACCATATCCGATCTAAAACACAAACAAACACACACACAAGCTCCCACGTTCATGCGTGCATGCATGTGATGTAATACATTTTTTTTCATTACTTGTAAATACTCACTAACTCTGCTCACAAGCTCTAAATCTAAAACAATCTCTAGCTCTCTGCTTTCTGTTTTTTAACTTATTTAGTTGTTGTTAATAATATGATTATATGTTAATAATATTTTTGACCAAATTTATTAAAATTATTGATTTAAAAAATTAAAAATCAAGCACTCAACTAAGTCTTTCTGAAAAAATAAGTGTATGGATAACGGTTAACCAAATGGATATTTGAAATCCAATGGTTTGGATATTGTTATCCAAGTTCCTTAACTAATGGGAAATGGATAGGTTATGGTTATCCTACCATCCAAAACCATGGGTACCCATTGCAATCCTTACTTTTTGGTGTATTGCAAGACTATAGAGACCCTAGTCTAGTATCCTATAGATAAAAAAGATGTGTTATGCTCAGCAAGAAATAAATCATCCTCGTAATTGAAAATAAAATACCCTTCAAGATAAAGCGCACTCATTTTCTTGTTGATTATCCACTCATTAGACTAGAAGGAACACTATCCTATGCCACACACAAAAAAACACAGCTAGGCATAAGGAATAATGAAATTACAATCAGCTGGTAACCATGAAAGCACTTGAAATAAAATTAAAAATGATTAAAATAGCATCAATGCTATCTGCAAATTAATTCCAATCTTACACCCAATGAATTCTAATCATTAAATGGATACATTATTTCCATTTAATCAATTCACATAAAAATAACAGGTTAAGTTTCTCTTTTTGGCAACTAGCAAAATAAGTATGTTGATGGAATTTAGATGATCAGCTAAAGAACTTCTGACAACTAACAGTTCTTGAAACATTACAAGCTATTAAGAATTAAAGTAATCAATGATCACAGAACTTTAAGGAACCACTGTGCTATAGAATAAAAGCTTGGGCAAGCCACTTACATGCTATCAAGATCAATGAACTCTTCCTTCACCAGCAAAGCTGTAAGCTTATACAGCCCAAATGGGACATGGCTATTTAATTCAATTCGCTGATAATATTGAAACTTGAAACCAAGAATTTGCGATGCATGTGACTGAAGAAAAAAAAATTCAATGGTATGAGAAACCTGAACTTGTGTGTTACTTAATCATAATTTAAAGTTTGAACATTTATGCCAACCTTAACAACAATGATTCATACCTTAGGAAAGATGGGTATCAATTCCAAAAAGACATTGCTATCAGGCTGAAGTTCAAAACACTCTAAAACCTGAAAATCATGAAATAATTGCAATCCAAAAATTAACCTCTGATTATCAATTTCTGCATCAGTACAACAACGTGAACTGTATGAAAGTAACAAATAGGAACAACTTACAATGTCAAAAACACGGTTTGGGTCCAAATCAAAATGACCAATCAATGACTGCAGAGATTGCATTAATAAGATGTGAGAAAAATGAGGGTCAGTCCAAGCTAAATTATAAGTCAAAAAATGCAAGCCCGAGTCAAAACCTTAATGATGCCTATTGTCGCTGCTGATGTATTTTCAGTTGTATCTTCAGAACCTTGATAGAGAAGAGTAACCTGCAGATCCACTTGAACAATAAATATCATAATGAAACCTACTGTAAATGCTAGAACAATGATGCAGTATAAGAACAAGAAAGTTCACTCATTCATTGCTAGTTTAGTACATTTAAAATTGTATTATTATTTGATAGCTTTCTAGAATTTATTTATTTTTTTGTTAAAAGGTAATATTTCATAAGGATGATTCATAATCTGAGTATCGTTTCTACTATTTATTTGAACCCTCTCCTACAGCTTTTCCTTCAAACTCTTTAGCCCTCTCCTATAGGGACCTGCCCTCACCTATAGGGTATTGTTTCTTCTTGCTCGATCTTTCCATTTCCTATAGGGAATTGTGCTTTTTCTATCTTTGCTATTACATTGTTCTACATGGACCAATAAAGTTATCTGACCATACCATACCTAAATAGATTGAGTAAAAAAGAATTCAAGTGAAAACAGCTAGCCAAAAGCTTTGTGATTCAGGACAGCCTACTGTGCTATTCTGAATCTGACTTTTTAGAGGTTGTTTGGGGCTGTTAAGTTGTGAATTTAAGCTCGAATATGAGGAAGGAAGTGGATAGATTCTAGGATTAACACCTAGAGGATAGAAACACAAAGGGAGATTGAGTCACACAATCAAAAGCAAATTCCTGGAATTTTATTCATCAACTGTGAGTAAAATATTAAAATACTAGATAACCTTTATACTCCTAGTCCAACAAGGACTTATTTTCCTATATAAGAAATCTATTTAGAATAAGAAAAAACTAACAAAGCTAATTGCTTTAGAACTAATATAATACTAAACAGAAAATAGCCTAGACCTAGAAAATTTTCCAAGACTTTCCAGAAAATCTGAAAATTACAGAAATACCCTTCTATACAAAAAGATATATCTTGCTTCTTTTGCAGTCTGCGCCCTTGCTTGGCAAAAACTCAACCTTGAGTTTTTAAGTGTCGATGTAGCAAAACCCACATAATGTGCAGTGACATCCTTGCCTCAAGGAAACTCCATTAAATATGAACCACTCTGTAGGAGACAGAAATGATAATATGAATTTTGTGCTATAAATTTCAAAATCAAAATCATGAACAATGAATCCATTTGCATTGCCAGTTGCACTTTGTCCTTGCTATCCTTGCTTTCATTAACATTCTGCTCATCAACATTTTTCTTTTGTTTGGCTACATCAAGTGTAACACATATTTCTTTAAGCTTTGTAATAAACTGATTAGAGAATGCCTTTTCTCGTTCACTCTCCAAGTCATTGTCAGTCTGAAATGCATTTGTTTCTTGTAGAATCTACCCTTTGGAAAATAATTCCAATTTTGTCTTATCAACAAAAGCAGGTTGCTCTATCTCTTTTGCATGCCATTTTGTAGTTTCAGCTTGCTGATGTTGCTTCTCAAGTTGCTGATTAAGATTTTCAGTACCTTCTTCCATGATTCAGCATGCCAATTGGGATCTGTTGCTTGATCATTAGCCAACCCTTGCAAACCTCGATTTCCAAGTTCCGTGCTAAGTTTAGGGGTTGTTTCAACAGGATACTTGCTTAGAACAGCCTTTGTCAAACTATCTAATACTACTTGCACCCTACCAAACCTAGCATTGTTAGATGTTTCCATTGCATCCATCCTATCATTTGTAGACTTAACTCTTGCCCAACTGCTTGCATAATGCTCTCAAACTTGGAATTCAATTCGTTGACAGACAGTCACCATAATTTAAGTAGAACGCATCCTAGGATCTTGAAGCTCTGATACCAACTACTTTAGGGCAGCCTAGGAGGCTGTTCTGAATCTGACTTTTTAGAGGTTGTTTAGGGCTGTAACGTTGTGAATTTATGCTGGAATATAAGAAGGATGTAGATTGATTATAGGAGTAACACCTAGAGGATAGAAAAACCTAAGCTTCACACCTAGGTTCTTAGGAGTCACACCTAAGGGGAGGTTCAGTCACACAATGAAAAGCAAATTTCTGGAATTTTATTCATCAACTGTCATTGAAATATTAAAAGGCTTATTTTAGACTACACAAACCTTATATAGAGATGCCTACTCCTGGTCCAACAAGAACTTATTTTCCTATATAAGAAATCTATGTAGAAGAGGAAAAAACTAATAAAGCTTATTACTTTAGAACTAATAAAATACTAAATAGAAAATAACCTAGGCCTAGACATTTTTTCCAGATTTTCCAGCAAATCTGAAAATTACAGAAATACCCTTTTATACAAAAGGACATCAATCATGATTTTTTTTGTTGTCTGCATCACTTAGGGAACATACTTGGCATGTAGAGAATAACTCAACAAGTGCATGTGCTTTATAATGGAAGACAGAAAGAAAAACTTCAACAAACCAAACCAAAACTAAAGATAAGCCATCTCAGCTTATATCAATCATATAGGTGGTAAAAAATAATCTAATCTTAAAATTCAGATCTGACCCAATAAGATTTGCCCCTTGCAGAGTTCCACTTGATATAAGACTCCAATTCTAAGCATGACCAAGCAAAGCATTATAACTAAGCAGCAGATCATGCAAACCTGACCAAAAACAGCAGGAATATGATGCATAAAAATTCTTTGTATTGCTTAGAGTAGTCTCATCAGGGATGCAGCATTACAGCCTCATCTACTTTCATAATATTTTTCATTTCCTTGATCAAGAAAAAAAAAAGGACACCCCAACTTGATCATGTCAAGATACAATTTTACAAAAGTAATTTAATGTTTGATGTAATATATATATACAAACATTGCTCAAAAGAAAATCACAAATAAAAAGCTACATTCCAAGCAAAACAACATATCCATAAAGCTCAAGAAAATGCTCCAATCATTTATTACATAAGAGATAAAGGCCAAGAAAATAATTCCCCCAAAAATAGCTAGTACAAAAAAAGTGCACAAGAGAGCCCACTTGTTAAACAGAAATAAACAGAGGGAAAAACAGATAGAAGAGACTAAGAGAAAATTAAGATCTTGTTACCATAAATATAGCTAAAGGGTAGCTGATTGGCTGCAACTAATTGTCAGTAACATTATAAGGCGCATTACCTAAGCTAGGACTGACTGAATAAACAGATGCTAAGAAATACTTCCTTTGCACCTACGTTTTATAGACACAAACACAATCTCAAGTTTCAACATTAACCACATGGAACTGTCTGCTATAACTCCAAAAATATATACATGCAAACATAGGCTACACTTTTAATTCAGATATCTATTAATATTTTGTGGACGTAGAGACAAATACATCTTGAGAAATGTCCCAAAGCAAAATAAACATAAACGGTGAAGCACAAGTAAAATAATGAAATGTTATTTTTTTAATTCTTTGTTTTCAAACAGCGTAGTCCTTTATCAAGAAAAAAAATGGAGCCTGCGCATTTTTCATTCATCTAATAAAATAGCCATATTTGACCATTCTTCACTTGGAAAACTTTCACACAAACATGATTTTTCACTGTGCTCAATGCACAATCTAGACTGTCCAAATTGCCAAGTTGCAATTGCTTTGTCACTCCAATTCCAAGGTGGCATACAGGATTAAATTAAAGAAACTTTATGGGATACACTATCAGCAGTAAGAAAATGATTTGTTCTCATGCAAGCAAACCATTTGGTTATTAGAAACATAAAACACAGTTCTGATGATGAACTAATGCACTATTAAAAATACAGTTATCAAAGAACCCAAGAGCAAACAGTTTTAGAGCAATGTGCCTTGTGTAGAAAAATCTATTGGGTCAAAGCAATAATTTACCTCCCAATATAGGTATACAGATTAAAATTAAAGAAAGCAAACCTCTACTAGAAAGCCTCCAATATTTTATATGATGAGAGAAGAATCAAACAAAAAATCATGTAGTGATATGACGAATTGCAACAAATGTTCCCTCCATTGGCATACATTTGTAAAAGGGTGATCAACAAATTAACTTGAAAACTTTACAAAGAGCAAAGAAAGAATCAAATATTTAGCATACCAGTTTGGCATAGCCCTCACTCTCTTCGCGGAGAAGGTTAAATTTTGTTTGCTGATAAAGAAGACGTGTGTTTACCCTGACCTGAAAGCAATAGAAAAATATATCAATTGCATGCAGGATTAAGTAGTCTCATGGAACTCTAATGCAAACTGCTTCAAGTGATTATCATGGCCGAAAAAAATAAAATGATTAACTCATCAGCCGCGAAAACAGATCTTCCATGTCTTCCTCAAATTTCATTTGCACGGGTGCAAGATCAATTAACTCATCCAAACATTGACATAATTTCTTGTTATATATGAAAAGCAAAAAGCTAAATGCTAATCAACATTCAATGATCAGATCAGGTGTTCGGAAACAAAGTCCAGAGGATGTGCAGGGAATTAAGTTCACTGAAGAACCCAGGCTGGATATACCCAAAGTTGATGAAAGTAATAGCTCCAAATTCAAAACAATAGTTTTGTGTTTGTGAACATTTTAATTAATTCACCTCTTTGCCCTTCAAGTCTTGAGCCTTTATCTTTATCATTTCAGCTTCCCACAGAAATTCCTCCTGCAAACAGAAAATGTGTACTTAAAAACTTTTTTTTTACTAAGGTCAAATGAGAGACCAAATAAGTGTTATGAAATGATGAGCAGCAAAAACATTTTAAACGAACAAAAGATCCACCTCACAACGCTCTTGGAAAAACCTCAATGGGACCAATGCAGATTCAACCAGCCATTTTGCCTGAAAAGAAAGAAAGGACTTTATATTTAACAATGACTGCATAGTAACACTCAAATGGGGGAGAAGCATGGAAAGCCAAATATCAAAAAATGAAGAAGATATAGGTTATCCCACACATTAATAAAATCAAAAAATGAAGAAGATATAGGTTATCCCACACATTAATAAATAATTCAGTACTGTGCAAGGTATATTGCATGTTTATGTTAACAAATAAATGGCACACAGACACTGAACAAACAGAAGAGACTAGACAAACAAAGACTCACAAGTTAAACTAAATGGAAAAGGCACCACCCTACAAGCCCCACGGCATCATACTGAAAAAGGACAATCCAAGCAATACTTATGTTTCCTTAAAGATTCTCATATATATTCCATCTAAACCAAAAAATGATGCATGGACAAGAACAGGTAACCAAATACACATCATAGCATGACACTATCAGTATATAGCAGATGATGCTTTATAATAAGAGGGAAACATTTAGTAATGAAATTCATATATGTTGTAAGACTAAATTTGGAGGGTTTCCAAACACGAATGCTATGGTTGAACTGATAAAATGAACACAAAATTAAAGAGCACGTTCTGCACTAAGCAATGTGAGATTCACAGGTATAAAGCAGATAACTGGAAACATCAAAATAAATAGCAGCAGCAGCACAGAGCAGTTATTTCCACGCAACAAAAACAACCAGAAATTTGAGCATCAAACATACAAATAAAGGCCTTAAAAATTATCAATACTAACCAACTTTATGAGACGAGAACGGTACTCTCCAGACATTGTTAGCTGCAAAATCAGTCAAGCACATGAGTTTATAATAAAAATCATCGATTACCACAGATAATAAGAGATCAAAAACTTAGGTTCCAAAGTCACAGTGTAGATTAAGCAATACAAAATAGCATATCAAACAATAATTATGATAGTTATAACTATGTGAAGACAAATAAGTCAAATTCACGTTAACTCTGATATACTCGATCATAAAAGGAGAGGGACAAAAACAAAACCAACATCTTGAGCCATTTGAGTAATAATATCAGCGAAATTCGAACCCAGCCCTACGGCAGACACTTTATCAACAAACTCCACAGAATCCAGAGCAGCTTTACACTTTTGAAACGGCAGTTCTCCTCGAACCTAAAACAATCAATCGAGACATATTCAAGTAAAAATAAACTCAAATTGGAAAGCAAGTATAAATAATAGTAGTACCAAGTTCCAGGAGAGCTCGTAGAGAAATCGAAGAATAGGCACAGGGTGAGGGAGACGGAAGCTATGGTTTCCGCCCTTCAATTCACGGAGAAATTCTTCAGTTACATACGAACACTCCATGGGAGGGAGAGTTGTTGACATGTTTTTTTTTTCAGTCTTTATTTTATATTTTAAAAAGAGTTATGATTTCTTTTAGGGTTTGGAGAATTCAATTCAATTCAATGGGATCATGACATAGCTTTGTGGAGGAAGAGAGGGGGGAGGGGGAGTGAAGTAAACCCTAAATGAGTAGATGAAATGATGGAATAAAGGGGAGTCCTCGTGTATGATTCAGCTGTGAGCGTAAAAGTTAAAACGCTGCGTTTGAAACTTGAATACAAGAGATGTTTCGCATTCAACCTGTTTTTTTTGCTTTTGTGAACATTTGAATTTTATTTTTAAATTAATTTATTTTAGTATTTTTTTTTTTACTATTTTGATATATTAATATTAAAAAATAAATTATAAAAAATATATATATTATTTTAACATATTTTCAAACAAAAATTATTTTAGAAAGTATCTCCAATCATATTCTCAAACGACCACTTATAGTATGTGTATTTAAAAATACGGTTAAAATTGCATTTCTAAAACTTTTAAAAAAAAATTTTGCTTATAATTAATTTTATGAATATTTTTGGATTATATTATTGTATTGATGTCAAAAATAATTTTTTTAAAAAAATTATTTTAATGTATTTTTAAATTAAAAACATTTTAAAAAACAATCAACACTACACTTTTAAACAGCTTATACTAACCATCATTTAACCCGCCCTCCAAGATAGCATTCCAAGTTAATTTCTAATGCAAGAAAAGAACACATTAATATAAATGCATTTTAGGTTATTGTAAAATTCTTTTAATTAAAAAAAAACTAAGAGAGGGCTTTTTATTATTATCGTTCACCTCCTCACACGATATTATGGATTGGAGTAGTTTTTTTTAATTTTATATTTGATCCTCAAAATTTTATTTGGCGCAATTTAACTCTTTAAACTCAAATTAACACCCAATTGCATATTTTAATAGGAGAAATGGTTGAATTAAAAGATAGGGGACTGTGGTGAAAAAGACAGGTAGAATAGGTGGTGGATTTGAAATTTGTTTCAAAAGTTCATTTTAGTCCCCCATCTTTTTGAGCTATTAAGTAACTAGTCCATGTAATTTTTAAAAATTTAATTTTAGTACCAAATTTTACTTTTATTATTTTTTCAATTCTTTTTTGGTGGGAGAAGTGAGAGGAAGTCGTTGGATTTTGGCGTAGAAAGAGAAAACTGTCATTGGTAATGATTTTGGTCACTTAAACAGTCGAATTTTGTGCAAATAGTTCTATATGACGAGGAGAGTTCATATTAGTTTTTTTTTACCTTCAAAGAGTTTTAAAAAATATATTTGAACTTGGAAATATTTTAGGTTTCGAGTTGATGTTAGGTTTTTTTGGGTTCCATACAATGACAATTCCTTTTTTTTTTTAATGAAATGGTTGGGGTGGATGTCATCCTCCCCCGTTAACTTTAAAGAAAATAAAGACATGTATGCGGGCTGTTGCTTGATAGGCCATATGCTAAGCTTAGCTACGCGTTTGGCCTATTCTTCTCTTTTAAAAAGTAATAATTTTTTATCTCAATTAATGTTTTATTTTATGTGTATTTTTTTAAATAACTTTTTGGGTTTATGATTTAATTAATACTTTTTCTCTATGACTTTTTTTTTATTTGGCCATTTTTAGATTGTGATTATTTTTTAATGATATTGTGTGTGTTTAATTTTTAAAGAGGTTGGTATGATTCATCTATAATTTTTCTAAAATTTTATATTTATTAAATTTCTTTTTTTGTAAATATTGATTCTTTTTTAAGATTTTTAATACATCCGGTTTTGCATAGTATTTTTTTCTCTTTTATTTTATTCAATAAATTTTATGTGTGTCAGTTTCTAATATAAATTTATTTTGATAAATAAATTCATTAAACACAATCAGGTAAATTACCCGTGTTGCGATATGAATTATCTTGATCTACATTTATCTCTTAGTTTTTTCAATTTTGTTTTTATTTATTGTTGATGAGTCTTTTTTTTTCATTTTTTTATGCTATGCTTATTGATTTGTTTAATTAGATGTGTGCATGACTTTTTCGAATTACATATAAGAATTGTTTTATATAAAAAAAAACATGTTGAAAATTTATGCAAGATCATATTTGTTTATTATGTTTTGAAGTCTTCTATTTGATCCTTATTCCTATTATTTCTTTTTTTTCCTTGACTTTTTTTTATAAAAAGTTTATTATTTTTAATTTCACCATTCAATCAAAGTTTATATTGCTTTATTTATTTATTTTGTTCTTCATTCTTTCTATTTTTTTGATTTTTTAATGTTTTTATTCCTTTTAATTTAACTCTCAAAATTGAAAATTTATTGTTGCCCTATGATTTATTTTTATTGTTTTGCAATTTTAACCCTTTTTTTATTGTTGTTTTTTATTTTGGATTTTTGTGTAGTTTTTTTGTGTAATTTTAACCCTCACAATCAAGGTTGTCAATACCGTTTCGATAGGTGTTTTGTTTTTTCAATTGTAATGGAATGTTTCAGTTTGGGAGTGTTTCGGTGTGCCATTTTGGGGTTATACTGTTCATATATATATATATATATATATATATATATATATATATATATATATATATATATATATATATATATATATATATATAAAAAATATAATTCAAATTCAAAATAAATTAATTATAAATTATGCAATATAAACACAATGTCAAACAAATATAATTTTAAAATTTAAAATATTTCTAAATAGTCAAGATTAAATAGATATTTAACTTATGTCTTGTTTGTTTCCAGGAATTCACTTTCCTGGAAACCATTTTCCTCACTTTCGTATGTTTAGTAAACATACAGAAAGTTGGTCAAGGAAAATGAATTCCAGTCAAAGAAAAAATTAATGCTTTATGGCAGGAAAGTGTTTTTCTTTTCTTATCTTAAGAAAAACACTTTTCTTTGTTTACAAAAAAACATAACATCGTGTTACAGAATATAAATCCCTAACCTCTCTCTCTCTCTCTCTCTCTCTCTCTCAAATCTCTTTACCAGCTCTTATTTCAGGTAACTCTTTTTCCTCAAATGTCTATTTATTATTTGTCTTATGTTTTCATCTTCTTTGTTTAGATCTATAATTATAATAATGGCATAAATCTTGTGATATTGTTTAATTTACTGCGTTTTTTTCACGATTTATATTGTTTAATTTGCTGCGTTTTTTCCACAGAAATCATGAACAAAACATAGCAAACCCATGCTCAGTATTTTTTACAAAAACCAAACCAAACAAAACATCAAAACCATTTTCAAACACAACAAACCCATTTTGTTTAGTTTCTATGAAAAAAACACAGCAAACCTATGCTGTGGTTTTTCACAGAAACCGAGTTTGTTTTGTTTTTTTCATTCCAGTTGATCTCCCCACTCGTTTTTTATGATTTTTTCCAAACCATTTTCAATTTCACAGTTGATCTCCCCACTCCCCTTACCTAATGTTCCGATAAACTCTCTCTAGCATGTCCATAGTTGCTTTACCCAAAAACAGAGCATTACCCAAAAAAATCTCCTTTCATTAAGGAGTGAACGAGTGACAACAGGAGAGGGATAGTTTGTTTAAATCGTAAAGATATGCTTTCAATTCCACTCCATCTCTTCATCTTCCTCTCCTTTTATTCAATTGCTTCTCTTTTAATAGAACCCGACCCACTCGATGGAAAAGCACCCTTATTTCCAGAAACTAATCCCAAATCTGTCCCCTTTCCAAATCTGCTACCTTTGGCTCTCCTTCTTCTTCTTTTATGCTTTCCTATAAATTTTGAGATTATGTGGTGTTGGCAAGAAAATTTGTTAATAAAAAAAGTTTGGGTCTTTATTGATGAGTTGATGATGTGCGTGATGTGCGGTTTCCATTTCGGTATTTTAAGGCAAATGAATAGAGATGGCATCGATGCTATGTTAATGAAAAATTAAAATGGTTTGGTAGAAATATCGTTAAAGGTCTGAACATATAATCTTGCAATAAAATTATATGTTCAAACCGTGAAACATGAGTTTGAGATTTTATAAAATAATATACTTTAAGGCATTGTTTGTTTAGAGAATCGGATATTATTGCCATAACTATTATACGTTGTCAGCTTCTTTGAGCATAATTTCTTGTATTGATTATATAAGTATTTTATATGCCTTTTTAATGTTTATTTCCCTAAATTTTTAGATTTTATTATCAGAACACTTCATTTTCTTGTTATGGATAGTAAGATTATTCATACAACACGTATGAGGGTAGCTGTAACTGTGATAGCTACAGAGGTAGCTATTATTGAACAAGAAAAAAATAGAAATTATTTACCAAGAGAACCATGTATAAATGCAATTGCTCAACAAGAATTCTATATTGATAGCATTTTGAATCGAGGTGATAGACATTGCGTTGAACAAATTTGTATGAAACTAGTTGTCTTATATAATTTGTGCGATGTTCTCACAAGTCATGACCTATTACGATCAACTAAAAATATATCTATTAGGGAGCAAGTAATTGTGTTCTTACAAATTGTAGGTCAAAACCAAAGATTTCGTTTTATTAGTGGTATATACTATAAGTATGTTGAAACTATCCATCGTTACTTTAGAATTGTTTTAAAAGCAGTTCTTAAGTTCTACAAACACCTTATTAAAAGACCAAGGGGATACAGGTCCCGCAGAGATAATGAATAATCGAAGATTCTATCCTTATTTTAAGGTATGAGAACAATACCAATATTTTTATACGTTAATTAATTACATCTAGAAGAAAAGGTTATAAATTATTTTTTCATGTTTATATAGGATTGTGTGGGAGCAATTGATGGTACCCATGTTCCTGCAAATATTCCTGTTAAGATTCAAGGAAAGTTTCGAGGTCGAAAAGAAGAAACAACACAAAATGTTTTAGCAGCTATAACTTTTGATTTGAAGTTTATATATGTCTTAGATGGCTGGAAAGGAAGTGCACATGATTCACAGGTTTTAGGTGATGCATTATCAATACCTAGTGGTCTAAAAATTTCAGAATGTATATAATAAAGTATTTATTATATACAATAAACATATAAAATGTTTAATTAGATAAAGATAGTAATAGGTTTTTTTTCCTAATTTGTAGGGAAATATTATCTTAGTGATGCTGGTTACGATATTCGAAAATGAATCATTTCCCCCTTTCGTGGAGTTCGATATCACTTGAATGAGTTTACAGAACATTCACCAGAAAATGAAAAGGAGTAATTTAATCTTCGACACTTTTCGTTGAGAACCGCTATTGAGCGAGGATTTGGTATTTTAAAGAGTCATTTTAGATCAATTGATGGAAAATCTTTTTGGTCTTATGAAACACAAGTAGATGTTGTGCTTGCATGTTGTATTATTCATAATCACATAATGAAAATTGATCCTTATGACCTTTTTATGGAAGAAATATGTTCGGAAAGTGAACCAATTAGACGAACAATCAACTTAAGTCCACGGGAGGAGAGGGAAGAGAATAAGGAGTGGATAACAAAAAGAGAAATGATTGCATCAACCATGTGAAATGATTATAACACTCAAAGAAACTAGTAATTGAGTGTTAATTATATGTGTTTTGTTTTTATTATGTCTTGCTTGAGTTTGTATTATCTTTGTTATATATTTGGATTGTTTGTAGACTTTATTATAATTTCTTATGTATTTTATGTATTCTATTTTAAATATTAATTGTAGTTTTTATATTAAATTTATTAAATCTAAATATTGTATGATTTTATCTTGTATAATTTGTAATTTTGTTTTTGTAAAAATGAGTACCACACAGAATGAAAAATACAAGGGCAAGCACTTCACATGATCTAAGCCTATGTTTCACATGCTACTTGAGATATTAGCTGAGGAGGCACTTAAAGGAAACAAACTTTCTTCCACCTTTAGAGCATAATCTTTTGTTAAGGTGGCTACAGAAATTAGTCAAAAGTTCAACATGCAATGCGAGCCTAAGCATGTGGACAATCATCTCAAAACTGTGAAAAAAGAATGGGGAATAATAACCAAACTTAAAAATAAAAGTGGCTTTGGTTGGGATGATTGTTTGAAGATGATTACAGTTTCGAAAGATGTATACGATGAAGAAGTGAAAGTATGATAAATATTATAATCTTTGTAATTTTTATATTTACTTTTGTTTCCAAAATGTTATACAAGGAACTAAAAAATTGCATATTCTAAACTTCATGAACATGCACATCTCAATCATGACAAGTATTTCAACAAAAAATTTGATATGTAAAAGGCAATGACAATTGTTGTTGGAAAAGACATGGCAACCAGAAATTTTGCCAAATCATATGTTGATATCAACTTGGAAGAAAATACTGAAGAGCAATCAATTTCAATTGAAAATGAAGGGGAATATGAAGAAACTTCAAAAGGAAAAGAGACATCTTCCTTTAGTGCATAAAAGAGGCAATATAGGATGAGAAATCGCATGTATGAAGATGATGTTGTTGAAAAGTTATCTAAAAAGATTGGAGATGTAGCATTGACAATTCAAAGCCTTAGTAAAAATCAACTTGATGTCAATGAGTTATAAATAGAAGTGATGAAAATTGAAGGCTTTGAAGAGATTGCTCTTTAGGGGTGCATTTGATCACTTGGTCCAACATGAAATGTTGGCAAAAGCATTTATGGCAAAAAATGCTAATTTGAAGGAAATTTGGGTTCAAAATTTTGTAAACCAACACTGCTACGGGCCTGATTGCTAAGATGATTTTACTATAATAAAAAAGTTTATGTTTGTTATTTGACAAGTATGTTTACTTGTTTAATTCGATCCAACATGTTTATGTTTATTAATTTGAACTAATATGTATGTGTATTACATCAAAACTTAATATTTAAGCATGACTATGTTTGATGTAAGACATTTATATTTATTTCTTAATGCTTATTTGATATATATTAAAGGGATATTAAAGGGATAATTGCCCATACTCGTAAAAAAAAATTAATCTTTATCCAAAAACCCATAAAAATATTTTTGTATTTATTTATTTTTTTAAAAAAATCTTCATACCAAAAAAGCCCAAATATCTAACTCTTACTTAATACCATAAACTAATTTGGCTTTCTTCATATGAAAAAAAACATATTTTAAGCTTTTAAAATTGAAAAAAAATATTAATAGGTTTTACTTATGAAATATTTCACAAGGTTATATCTCTATAATATTATATGACATATATAGTTATATTTTATAAAATAAACTATGTATGAATATAGGATATAATAAAAAAATTCATCATTACACTTTTTAGGTTTTATTCTTTTATTGTAAGTGATTAAATATTTATATTTAATATTTTTCATATATTAGATAAACTTGAAAAAAAATTAATTCATTAATAAATTATTTTCCAGTTCATTTTCCATAACATAGCCAAACACTGGAAAGTGTTTTCCAGTTCATTTTCCATAACATTACCAAATATCGGAAAATAATTCACTTTTCAAGGCCCCGTTTGTTTGCTGGAAAGTAGTTCCTTTTTGGAAAATGAATTTCGGGAAAGTGAATTCCAGGAAAGTGAATTATTTTCCAAT
>Ga0325404_1003920_pt1 | contig 15869 bp, 8 predicted proteins | sample PopdelMetagenome_18_FD_205664 | JGI IMG/M metagenome (GOLD analysis project Ga0325404, IMG submission 205664) | Populus deltoides microbial communities from Bellville, Georgia, United States - Xylem-Control-R1 | ecosystem: Host-associated > Plants > Phyllosphere > Stem > Wood/Secondary xylem... | reverse complement strand
AATATATGCATAATTATGTTTTTTAATATTTTTGTTAAGTTGTTATTATAGTATACATTTCGAGTGACCTATCATGTGAAGATTAATTAATATCCAGTAAAAAACTCTTTACAAAGACAAGTCTTTTATAGGTATTGAAACATGAGAGAATATTTACAAAGACAAGTCTTTTGGAGGTATTGAAACGTAGCAGTTGCAATTCTAGTTGTTTTGTGTACACTTGGAGAAAGAATAAAACTTTGGAGGGTATTATGTCAAGTAGATAGGGAAGATGAAGATCAAAGTTAGAAAGAAACTATAAAAATTGCTTGGATTTTCTTTCGGCATGGATAGTACTTGAATTCAAGCTGAAGGAATGGAGAGTGTTGTCGTAGAGCGACCAGTGCAGGACCTCTTCACAAAGAGCCAATGCTCTTTCCATATTAGCAACTATGTCAAAAATATTAGGCCTCTCCTTTGCCTCTAAATTTACAGGATGCATTGCAGTAGAGGCCGTAAGCTCCACTGCTTCAGTCTCTTGCATCTCCCGTAGCGCCACCCTTTTATCCAACGCATTATGCAGCATCCCTTTCGCTATCAATGGTGTTGCTAATATGATTCCACGTACAATCTTCATCATTCTTGAACTCAGCCCTCTTTCCTGTCAAAAGTTCTAATAATACCACTCCTAAACCATAAACATTATCGCACGTGTGCGGCATCGCGGCGATCGTCCACCCTCATGTATAGATATATATCTGGTAAATGTGGGGAGACAAGGAAATCTTTGTCTCTTAGCGGTAAAAAAAATGGAATGGGAGTCGCCACCTAGTATTATGGTCACTAGGAACCCTAACTGGTCTCAGAGATCAGGTACGGAGACTGGTTGCGTAAAGGGAAGGTATTAGCACCCCAAATACGCCCTACCTAAGGTAAGCTGCATTGTTTTATTTGTCTAATCAAAATCTAAGGTTTGGTCGTGTTTTCTACTTGTTGGTCCTATCTATCTAAGACTCAAGAAAAGCCCTCCTCGATAAGGAGGTTCTTATCTTTAAGGGGTAAAACCTAACCGTTCTAATATCTATAAAAGCACTATTGTTTTAAGATCAGGAATACGTATTACATGTAATATCGTATCCCGGATACTAAAAGACAAACAAAATAAAATTTTTGTTGTTTTCGAAATTTTGGCCAATGTTCTCTTGACTTTAATAAACTAGTTATTAAAGCCAAAATGCATGCTAAAACATTGTTTTTTTTTGTATAAAAAAAAAACACGATATGATTTTTTTAACTTTGAGACACTTGGCCATATGCACAAAAACATTTTTTTTTTAATTTTTTTGTATTTTTTAGAAGTTTTGACAACAACCGGGTATTTTAATATGGAATTTTGTATTTTTAGCAACATAAAAAATATTGTTTGATATTAATCAAAATAACATAAAAAAATACGCGGGAAACTTGTAAAATTACAAACAAATATTTTTGAATTTTTCTTTTAACAAAAAAATAAAATAAAAAAAGTGGGCCGGATCTGGCCCAACCATCCTGGGCTGGGCCTAACCCGGCCCATATACTGTGGGCTGGACTCAGCCCAGCCGCGTGGGCTGGGCTGATGTTCTAGCCCATAAGCAATAAAAGGGCTGGTTATTGTGCTGCACACAGTAACCAGCAAAAAAATAATTAGCTAGTTACTGTGCCCAGCACCGTAACTAGCTAATTAATCTTCATTTTGCTGCAGAACGTGAATTGCTCACGTTCTGCATGCAAAATGAAGATGAACAGCTAAAAAACGACAGGGGAGGGGAGAAAGTTACCTGGAGCGGGAAAGCACGGTTGTGGTCCTCAGCGGTGGTGGAAGGTGGCGGTGACAGCGGCTGTGCTTCTTCTCCGCGGCGCAACGACACCAGCGTCTGTGTCTTCTATTCCTCTCGTCAGTTTGCTCTTCCTATTTTCCCTTCCTTACGCCTATCTCCTCTTCTGGTCTCTGTTTTCCCCGTCAACTTTCTGCTCCTTCTTTTTTTCCTTCCTTCCCTCCCTCTGTTCTCTTCTCAGCCCTCTCCCCTGTTGCTTCGTGGCAGTCAGCGGCGGTCAGGTGTGCTGTGACGGTGGAGAGCAGGCACGGTGGCTGGCTGCGGGTGTTGTTCTTCTATTTTTCTGTTTTGTTTTGGGTTTCTCCTCTGTTGATGATCCTGTCTCCTCTTTCCCTCTCCTTTTCCTTTCTTTTTTTTTCTTTCTTCTTCCTCCTCTGTTCTCCCCTGTTTTTTTGTTTCTGTCCCTCTCTCTCTCGGCCTCCATAAATTCAAATAAAACCCAAATTTTAATTTCTTACAAATAAAACCCAAATTGACTTAAAAATCAATTTTCTTGCGATCAAACCCTCCATAAATTCAATTAAACCTTCAATAAAATTTAATTGAGTCCATAAACATCTGATTTTGTACATTTCTTCCTCAAATAAAATTTTCTTTATCAATAGGATTCTCACCGGTCAATGATATACTGTCAAATTTCAATCTTTGTATTTTTTAACCTCCTCAACTAATTTTTGACCATTTTCTGGGCGCTTTGACATCCTCTTTTTACTGCTACTATTTTTGATAATATTTTGATTTTTTTATATATAATTTTGTGCGGGGACCCAAAAATGGGTTACAACAGTTGCCCCCTCTTTACAATGCTTACAGAGCAAAGATTTTGCGTAGTAAGTGTTGTAAAGATAAACAAAATTGGTCTTCCGAAACTGGTCTTCTCAAAATTTAGTTGACCTAAAATTTCAACCGGACCCTAAGTCTTGTGTGTGGTTGGGCTAAACTGAGATCCCTTCGCCGATCCCCTCTAACCAGAACCAAAAAACCTGTGTGGTTAGGATAGACTGAGATTCCTTTCGCCAATCCCCTCTAACCAGAACCAAAACTCTTGTGTGGTTAGGATAGACTGAGATTCCTTTCGCCTATCCCCTCTAACCAGAACCAAAATCCTTTGTAGTTAGGCTAAACTGAGATCCCTTCGCCGATCCCCTTTAACCAGAACCAAAAAACCTGTGTGGTTAGGATAGACTGAGATTCCTTTCGCCAATCCCCTCTAACCAGAACCAAAATCCTTTGCAGTTAGGCCAAACTGAGATCCCTTCGCCGATCCCCTTTAACCAGAACCAAAGTCTATGGGTGGTTAAGCTAAACTGAGATCCCTTCGCCGATCCCCTTTAACTAGAACCAAAATCTGTGTGGTTAAGCTGAACTGAGATCCCTTCGCCGATCCCCTTCAACTAGAACCAAAATCCTTTGCAGTTAGGTTAAACTGAGATCCCTTCGCCGATCTCCTTTAACCATAACCAAAGTGTCTTCGTGGCTAGGCTAAACTGAGATCCCTTCGCCAATCCCCTTTAACCAGAGCCAAAATCTTTGTGGTTGAGCTGAACTGAGATCCCTTCGCCGATCCCCTTCAACCAGAACCAAAATCCTTTGCAGTTAGGCTAAACTGAGATCCCTTCGCCGATCCCCTTCAACCAGAACCAAAGTCTATGTGTGGTTAAGCTAAACTGAGATCCCTTCGCCGATCCCCTTTAACTAGAACCAAAATTTGTGTGGTTAAGCTGAACTGAGATCCCTTCGCCGATCCCCTTCAACCAGAACCAAAATCCTTTGCAGTTAGGCTAAACTGAGATCCCTTCACCGATCCCCTTTAACCAGAACCAAAGTCTATGTGTGGTTAAGCTAAACTGAGATCCCTTCGCCGATCCCCTTTAACTAGAACCAAAATTTATGTGGTTAAGCTGAACTGAGATCCCTTCGCCGATCCCCTTCAACCAGAACCAAAATCTGTGTGTTGCTAGGTCAACCTAGAATCCCACCTAGCGACTCCCTTCAACCAAAGCTAAAATCTTCATGTGGTGGTTAAACTGAGATCTCTTCTGGCAATCCCCTTTAACTAAAAATGTTTCTTTTTCACGATGATAGGGTTCGAATTGAAGACTCTTCTTCATTGATCTTCTTATTTCTTTGAGATTTCCCTAATGTTAGGATTTATCTCATCTTCCTCCCGTTCCAGGGTCCAAACCATGATTCTTCATTGTTCATCAACTCAAAGATTCTTTCTTTGTCCCTAATCTTGCTGGACTATATTGAGAATTTTTCCTGTAACCAATCAACAAAAATGTTTGATGCAATGCTTATGTATGCATCCTTACCTAGTTTGGAAACATAGGTCCTATCACTTCCTTCAATTTTCTGAAACTCTCTCTTAATACGATTGTGCTCGAAATGGCATGCTGGATCCATTTCCCATGATGTCTCTTCTACCCATCACTTTTTAGGGAAGAAATCCCTGACCTTTTCCGTTAGGTGACCTTTTTCCGAAAATGCATGATTTGCCATTGCCCCTTTATCATGCTCTTGTCAATGCTTTAATTTGGTTTTCTTAAATTAAGGGCTTTTTGGTTTTTTTTTTGTGCTCCAGCACAAAAAAAGAATCTTTCCCAGAAAAGAATCTCTAAACGACTTGAATTTGTTCATGACAACTGAAACTTTCAACATACGCATCGAAAACTCTTTTAAGCAATTCCCATTGAGGGTTTTATTGGTTTCAGGAATGCGGTTTGTCTTTAGGTTGGTTGGTTTTTTTTTTTTCAAAGGTGACCTCCTGTTTAATCTATTCAACAGGTTTTGATTAATTATTTGTAAAGGCTGTGTAAAAAAGGGAAATGTCTCATATTAGCCTTTTTCTTGCATGGACAAAAACGGATTATCACTCATTTGTTAAATCCTGTGAGTTATAAGACCATCGTTTATTAACCCAAGTTATGTGCGCTTGATCAGAAAGGACTTCTAAAGGCTTGTAATGTAGGCTACGTCTATGGGTTATGAAAGAAAAGGATGTTTTAAGGCTCAACAGTGTTTGAGGGTTTAAAGACTTAGGACCACTCTTCTTCTATCTTTTGTTCACTGTCTCATAGGTTACGTTTGGAGAAGCTTGTTTAAGGATCCTCATCTCAGTCTCAACACATTATCAAACCATCATCTTCTTTCTTTATTTCTTTTTTCCCCTTTTCTCTTTTTTTTTGTGTGTGATGCCCCCAAGGGTTGGGTTCTGACTTTCAAAAATCCAAGCCTTCTTTTTTTCTATATATATTTTTTTTGTAATTTGCTCAAATTCCTTCTCCCTTTTCTTCTTATTCTCTTCTCCAATGTTGGGCTTCCATTCTTTATCCCTTTCTTTTTCCCACAATTGTCTTCATCTTTCTAACAAAAGATCTCTCGTTGCCCCTAGTGAGGGGTGTGGTCTTAGTCAGGTTTTCATAAAGAAGAAACTCAATCCGGCTCAAATGGGGACTACAAAGGATGAAATCTTTAGAAAGTGAAGGGATGACAAAGATGGCCTTTCCTCATTTCAAGACGCACATTGTTAGGATTGATAAACCTTGTTCTTATCTCGAAAGGAAAACATACGAGTGATTACAAAGATGATCACCTAACCGTTTATCCATACAATTCAAAATGCTATCAGGGACAAGGTTTTATCTCAGGGTTTGCTTTGGGGTTTGTTTGGTTTGGTCACCTCTCAACGGGAAATGCTTAAACTTCATCTTTGAGCATTTTATGATGCATTCCTTGTAATCATGCACAAAGCCAAATCTTCCAAGATTTTTTGAAAATAAACGAATTAAGTGCTGTGAGATCAATGCAATGAGAAAAAAAAGGTTCTTTACACAAAGAAATCATGGCCAAACTTCACTTTATTTATTTTGGGAGGAAACTGAACACATTAGACATAATATTTCTTTACAGAGTCAGAATTCACAGGTCTAGCTAGATCTTCTCCATCCATTCTAGACAACTTCAGAGCTCCTCCTGAGAAAGCCTTCTTCACTACATAAGGACCTTCATAATTTGGGGCCCATTTGCTTTGATCTTCTCCTGGTAAAGACAATAGTTTCTTCAGCACTAGATCTCCTTCTTGGAACACGCGAGGTCTAACCTTTTTGTCATATGTCTTGGCCATCCTTTTCTGGTAGAGTTGATGATGACAGATTGCAGCCAACCTCTTTTCACTGATCAGGTTCAATTGTTCATATCTTACTTTGGCCCATTCAGTCTCTTCTAATTCTGAATCCATCAACACCCTTAACGAAGGGATTTCTACTTCCAAAGGCATCACCGCCTCCATTCCATATACCAGAGCATATGGAGTAGTTCCTGTTGAGGTCCTTACTGCAGTGCGATATGCGTGGAGAGCAAACGGCAACATCTCATGCCAATCCTTGTAAGTGACTACCATTTTCTGGATAATTTTCTTGATGTTTTTGTTGGCTGCTTCTACGGCACCATTCATCTTGGGCCTATATGGTGAGGAATTTGAATGCTTGATTTTCCATTTGGTACAGAGCTCCATGATCATTTTGCCGTTGAAATTCTGTGCATTATCGGTCACTATCTTTTCTGGTGGACCATAACGACAAATCAAGTCTTTTTCTATAAACCTCTTCACCACTTTCTGTGTTACATGGGCGTATGAACTGGCTTCTACCCATTTCGTGAAGTAGTCAATAGCTACGAGTATGAATCTATGCCCATTGCTAGCTCTTGGGTTAACAGGTCCAATCACATCAATCCCCCACATTGCAAATGGCCAGGGAGATGCTAGATTAATCAAAGGAGTCGGGGGCGCATTGACCTTATCACTATGCACTTGACATTTGTGACATTTCCTGACATAGTCGATGCAGTCTTTCTCTAGTGTCATCCAGAAATAACCAGCCCTTTGTATTTTTCTTGCTACCATATGCCCGTTAGCATGAGTTGAGCAAACTCCTTCATGTACCTCCCGTAAAGCATTTTTAGCCTCTGTCTCATTCAAACACCTTAGCAAGGTTCCGTCAAATGATCTTTTATACAGAATCTCTCCGTCGAGGTAGAAATCCATGGCCAACCTTCTTAGGGTTTTCTTATCCATCTTCGAAGCTCCCACTGGATATTCCTGATTTTGCACAAAATTCTTGATATCGTAGTACCAAGGCTTTCCATCTACCTCTCCTTCAATCGAGCAACAGTAAGCTGGGTTATTTCTGATGTCTATGTGTACAGGATGTACCTTATGCCCGAGATCAATTGTAGCCATAGCAGCCAACGTGGCCAAAGCATCCGCAAAATGGTTCCCTTCTCTTCCTAGATGGGTGAATCTTATCTCTTCGAATTCTTCTGACAGTGCGGATAAATATTCCTGGTACGGCCTCAACTTTTCTTCCTTGGTTTGCCATTCTCCTTTCACCTGACAGATAATCAACATTGAGTCACCATATACATCTATCTTTCTGATCTTCAGCTCTAACGCAGCTTCTAAACCCAGGATACAAGCCTCATATTCAGCTGTATTATTGGTGCATTCAAAATACAATTTAACTGAAACCGGATACTGCTTCTGGTCAGGAGAGATTATTACCGCGCCGGCCCCATTACCATAAACATTCACTGCTCCATCAAAAAACATGGTCCACCAATCTGTCTTCTCTTCTTCTCCAACTATTGATAATACATTTTCATCAGGGAAATCAAAATCCAATGGCTCATAATCTTCAACAGCATTATCAGCCAGGTGGTCGGCAATCGCGCTCCCCTTCACGGCTTTCCTTGTCATATATACTATGTCATATTCTGACAACAAAACCTGCCACCTTGCAATTCGGCTTGAGAGATAGGGCTTGTCACAAATGTACCTTAGTGGATCCACTTTTGAAATCAACAAAGTGGTGTGATACAACATGTAATGTCGTAATCTTTTTGTCGCCCATACCAATGCACAACAGAGTTTTTCTATCACCGTGTATCTAGACTCACATTCGGTGAACTTCTTACTCAGGTAATAAATAGCCCTTTCCTTCCTTCCGGTTTCATCATGCTGACCCAATACACATCCCATAGCTGTTTCAGTTATTGTCAGATACAATATTAAAGGCCTTCCTGATATAGGAGGAACAAGCAAGGGCGGACTTTGTAAATATTGCTTGATTTTATTGAATGCCTCCTCACACTCCTCATTCCAAATCCCAGGATTCTTTTTCCTCAATAGCCGGAAGACAGGTTCACATGTTGTGGTTAGTTGAGCTATAAATCTGGCAATATAGTTTAATCTTCCCAAGAATCCCCTCACCTCCTTCTCTGTCTTTGGGGATGGCATGGATTGGATGGCCTTCACTTTATCAGGATCCACCTCTATACCTTTGTCACTTACCACAAATCCTAGCAGCTTTCCAGACTTAACTCCAAACGAACATTTTGCCGGGTTGAGCTTTAGTTCGTACTTCCTCAAACGCTCAAATAACTTCCTCAGAACCTTTACATGATCTTCTCCCTTCTTGGACTTGGCAATCATATCATCTACATACACCTCAATTTCCTTGTGCATCATATCATGGAACAGAGTTACCATGGCCCTCTGATAGGTGGCTCCTGCATTCTTCAGACCAAATGGCATAACCTTGTAGCAATAGGTTCCCCATGGTGTAACAAAAGTTGTTTTTGCTTTATCTTCTAGAGCCATCTTTATCTGGTTGTATCCCGAGAAACCATCCATAAAGGAATATGTGGAACTACGTGCAGCATTGTCGACCAGAACATCTATATGTGGTAGAGGAAAATCATCTTTGGGGCTAGCTTTGTTCAAATTTCGGAAGTCCACACAAACTCTAATCTTTCCTTCTTTCTTTGGCACGACAACAATGTTGGATACCCATTGTGGGTATTTAACTACTTCTAGAAAGCCTGCATTCCACTGTTTTTCAAGTTCTGCCTTAACTTTGATCCAAATATCCGGGTGGGCTCTCCTCAACTTCTGTTTGACTGGTTTACAACCTTCCTCTAGCGGTATCTTATGTACGACAATATTTCTATCCAAACCAGGCATATCTTCGTAGGACCAAGCAAAAACATCTGCATATTCTTGTAATAGGGCAATTACCTCTGCTCTTTCCTCAGGAGTGATTAAGGTCCCTATTTTCAACTCTTTTTTAATCTGATCGCTACCCACGTTTATGGTTTCTAGTTCTTCCGTAGCTGGTTCCCAAGTTTGTTCATGTAGCTCTACTAACTTTGTAAATTCCCTAATATTGCTTTCATCCCATTCTTCTTCTTCCATAGTGATCACATGTTCGTTAAAATTTGGCCATTCATTCTTGATGCTAAGTGTATGTGATGTTGTGGAAGATCCACTTTCAGAGTTCCTGAAAGCGGAAAGTGTTTGGTGTAAATGCACGAATAAAGAGATAAATTTGGAAAACGCATGATCTCATTATTTAAATCAAAGGTGGGCTCAATGACAACGACAAAATCTGATTGACATCATGAGCCTCGATTGTCAACCAGGAAAATAAAGCAAACAAAAGCAATGACAAAAGCATGTTAAGGCAAACAAAGTTGGTTTACATTTTAAATACTACTGGGGCTTCTTGAGTCACCCAGTTTTGAAACTTCTCGCCTTCGGCCAGCTTTCGTACAAAGGTCTTAGCAGAGACTTCTTCCAAAGTGTGGATAGTTAGTTGTGGTAGTGCTTCATCTTTCTTTCCCGCTACCGTCTTCATGCCACCTCCTTCCACCTTATTCTCCTCCAAGGTGTTTATGCTCATATTTGACAGTTCTTGACCAAGGCTTTCTGCTCTTTCATCGGGTTGCATTACATATGCAGCTCTTGGGAACGATACTCTAAGGGGAGGGATTTCCAGCTTTTCTTCTTTAGGATCTCTTCCTTCAATCCTAGCAATTCTTCTTTCCCTTCTTCGACCAGCAGCCCACCGATGATCCACTTTTTTAGGTTTATACCCCAGCCCAAATCTTTGATCAACACCTTTCATCTTTATCGAATTAACCCTTTCTGGTACCCCAGTGATAGGGTTATACTGAAATGGGATCCCACGTTCTAAGAAGCATTGAGCTGCCATCCTTGCTGCTTCTGAGATCCTTGGCCTTCTTAGTACTGTGTTCTCAGGTACCCAATCAGTGTTCACAATCTCAAAAGCGTGGATATTGTTATCCTCGCGATCCTCCGCCTCGATGAAAGGTATGGCCACATTCTTCATCAGGGATACTGTCTCCTCAGCTTTGACAGTTACCAACATCCCATTCATGATATACTTCAAGCATTGGTGTAATGATGAAGTTACCGCCCCAGCCGCATGAATCCAAGGTCTTCCTAACAACATACTATAGGAAGGGTGGATATCCATAACTTGAAAGGTCACTAAGAAAATTTGTGGCCCCACATATAGCTCTACTTCTAAAGTCCCAATTATTGGCCTAGGTGAGCCGTCATATGCTCTGGCCATCATAGTACTCGGCTTCATATGAGATTCATCAATTGGCATCTCTTCCAGCATGTGTTTTGGCAACACGTTAAGAGCTGAGCCATTATCAACGAGTACCTTTCCTATGAGGCAGTCTTTGCACCTAACAGTAATGTATAAAGGCTTGTTATGTCCGGTACCTTCAGCATCAAGCTCATCAGCTGTGAAGTACAAGTAATTAGTTGCATGGATTCTTCCCACTAGATGCTCCATGGTTTTCTGTTCAATGTCTTGGGGCACATACGCCTCGTTCAATACCTTTTGCAAAGCATTTCGATGCGGCTCAGAGCTGAGTATCAAGGACATAAGGGAAATTCTTGCTGGAGTCTTTTTTAGTTGATCTACTATGCAATATTCGCTATGCTTTATCAACTTCAAAAATTCATTCGACTCTTCTTCAGTTACCGGCTTATTAACTTCTAGTGCTTTGTCAAGATCTACCACTTCTTTGCCTTTTGCTTTCCTCAACTCCTCGGGCGTGAAGCACCGGCCACTCCGAGTTAACCCACTGATCTCATTTTGGAACAAAGGAAGAGGGGCTTGAATGTTGGAGGCATAACCATAATTATAAGGCATGGCATTGTGATTTCCTTTTGTGTAGGAAGGTTTAGCCAAGATTAACTTTGGAGGCCCATTAACTGTTGATTGGACCCTACATACTCCTGACGTTTTATCTTGACCTTCCATCATACTCACGTCACGACTGCCCTCTAGGGGTTCGATCCTCAACTCTCCCCTTATCATCATTTTTGCAATCCTCTCGCGAAACTCGATGCAATCCTCAATATGATGTCCCTCTCTATCATGGAACTCACAATAGTCACATCCCTCCAACTGGCCTTCAACCTTTATCTCTAAAAATCCTGATTGTACCAACATGTCGTACAACTTCTTCATGGATACCTTCAACGCCTTGCCTTGATTCCCAACTTCTATCATGCCCACTCCACTATTACTTGTGGCATGATTAGGCAATGGATTTGAATTGATGTTGGGCATGTCTTCGAAAGATACCCACCCCCTTTTGATAAGCTCTAACAACCTCCTTTTAAAGGCGTAACAGGTTTCAATTTCGTGTCCCGGATTACCAGCATGGTATTCGCAAGTTAAATCTGGTTTGTACCATATGGGAAAAGGCGGTTGGATTGGCGGTAGAAGGATCGGAGCTATGTGCCCAATGCTCAGCAATTTAGCGTACAAGTCCTTTAAAGGCATGGGTAATGGAGGCAGCTGCTCCGAAGTGTATCCTGCATATGGCCTTTGGTGGTTGTTTTGGTTGTTTGGCTGGGGATTTGTTCGATTGGTGTTAAAAGGTTTGGTAAAGTTCATGTTGGCGAATTGATGGGTAGGCATTTGTGGGTTTTGGTAATTTACTTTTTTGCCTTTATATCCGCCTTCCAAGTTGTTAACCTCTCCTTCCCTTTTCCTTCCTATGAAACCTTTCTTCTCTAAAGGCTCCATTATGCGCCCAGCTTTAATCCCTTGTTCTATTCTTTCTGCCACGCGTACAGCATCATAGAAATGCTGAGATGAGCTACCCATTAAATGCTCGTAGTAAGGTGTCTTGAAGGTATTGGCAAATAAAGTCACCATCTCCGTCTCTATCAAAGGGGGTTGCACATGTGTTGCCTCATCCCTCCATCTTTGCGCATAAGCCCTTACTGACTCTTGGCTTCTCTTTTCCATTGACATAAGGCTCGTTCGATCCGGAGCAATTTCCAAGTTGAACTTGTACTGCTTAAGGAAAGCTTCCACCAAATCCTTCCATTTCTTGATTTTGGCATTATCCAACCTCATGTACCAGCTTAGTGCAGACCCCGCTAGACTGTCTTGGAAAAAATAGATCAGCAACTTATCGTCATTGATCACCTCAGCCATCTTGTTGCAATAGGATCGAAGGTGAGTGTTTGGGCATTCCAACCCAGTGTACTTTATGAACTCCGGTATCCTAAAATCTTTTGGTACCATGATGTTAGGTACCAAGCATACTTCAGAAGCTCGCATGGGGTCAAACCAATCATTTCCCTCAACTGCTCTTAACCTTTCTTCCAAAGCGGATATCTTGTCGTCGTTCATAAAACCAGTGGACCTATTATCGGAAGGCCCATCCGCTGTTAAATCTACGGTGATGTGAGCTTGAGTAGGCTGGATGGGAATGGCAGGTGTAAAGTGCTGCTCTGTTACTGAATCTGCCCCCAAGTTCTGAGATACCACAGGGACATGAGCTGGCGGTGCTCCTATTGGTGGTTGGGTAGACGTTCCCTCCCCGTTCTTGGCTCTTAGAAGTTGCTCAAGCAGATTGGTCATCCGGGAAACTTCATTTCTCACGGATTCTAATTCACTTTGGTAGCGGGATTCTAGGACAGCCCTCTCTTCGTTCTCCATTCTTGATCTTAGCCTAGTATAGTGGACCTTGGATGGGGGACCTATGTTTCACGATCTGGAGCGAGAAAAATGTAAATGAATGTATGATAAAGAACAATGCATGATGCATATGCAATGTGAGCTTTGTTTTTTCAAAAAACGATCAATGGCCAACATTTTGCTTGCGTAATGGGTATGGATTCCTTTGTCACGTTCCTTATCAGGAGTAGTTTTTCTTTGCTCCAGTTGTTGCTTTGGTAGACTTAACCCTACTCTATAAGAGATATTTCACAAAAGATGGGTCAAGGCCCCTTTTCATTAATAATATTGGCTAATACATCTCTTGAAAAGAGGATACAAAAAGAAAAGAGGATACAAAAGAAAAAAAATACATCAATCTTCCTCTTCATCCATATTTCTAGCCACTGGTAGGAAAGCAAGGCCTCGATTCTCAATCTTCTCTAAGAAGGCATCAGTCTCAGCCAAGCTTTGTCGATAACGAAAGATGTCCCTCCCCACCCTTCGGGCATTGGCTCTAATAATCCGTGCATGAATGGCAGCTTCATCCATTTGCTCATCTACTTTGGCCATCTTCTCCATAAGCAACATGTTGTTCCGGTTCAAGGTATTGTTGTTGGTGTCGATCTGTTCTTTATGTTTTTCTGAAGCTTCCAACTTTTCGGTCAACTGTTTTACCTTTTCCCGCTCTCTGTCAAGTTTCGCTTTCAGCATCCTAATTTCATTTTTCTTAGTTGCCAAATCTGCTTTAACAACCTCCTCTTCCTTCCCCTTTCTTTCGAACTCTTGCAATTCAGCTAGCCGACTTTCTACCATCACACATTTCTTCTTTAATTCATCATACTTCTTGATTCGGTCCATCAACTCTGCTTGAACGTGCAAGAATTTATCCTGATTGTATTCAGCATTTTCTTGATAGTCATTGAAGTCGGCCTTTAATGCTTCCAATTCAGAGCTGCTCTGCATCCAATCCAAAATCAGTGTTCCCCTCTCTTTCTCGGACTCTTCCATTACAGCCTTTCCTTTGCTCAGTTGCAGCTCTAACATCATTATTTTTGCATCTCTAGATTCGAGTTGTTCGTTTAGAAATACTCTGCTTTTGTCTCCTTCCATCATCATCATTTCTAATGTTGTTTTATCTGCCTTACTCTTTCCCAATTCTATTTGGAGCCTTTCTAATTGCCCCATAAGGTCCTCCTCATTACTGACCTTTTTTCTTTTCAATGACCCTCCTATAATTTGTGAAGGCCCGTCTTCAGAACATGGCATTCTAGGAGCGGCAGTCGGGGTAAAATTCCTCCACTTTTCATATCCTTCACTTGAGCTGGGGTCTCTCAACCTTTCAGACTCCTTTTGAATTAAAGTCAAGTGGCTCCAATCTTGTTTGATAGTTTCAAGAACTTCTAGCGCGGATTGATCCTTGAAAAACCCGGAAAATTCAGCGAGTCCCACAGTTCTTGGGATGTGTTGTATGCCGCCTAATTGTCTTATCACCAGGGCCGGAGCATAGCTGACATAACCTGTTATCCCAATTAAAGGTACCCAACATTTTTGTCCACAACTTACTAGGACATCAACCGATTTGACCCAAGGGGCTTTCCAACTAAAGTTGCTACTAGGTAACTCTTGCAGTTTTTTCATCCAACCCTGATCGCCCAGGCTTCCCCATTCTTCTTCTTCTACTAACTTCAAAGGTTTTTGATTAAACCACCAAAAATTATTAAAGATCGGCTTTTTGGTTTCAATATGGCTTACCATCCAGATGTATAATAACTGAGTACAACATCTCATTGCGCCTTTCCCAGTCTTCCTGAAATGGTTGAGGGTCAGGAAGGTCTCAGCTAATATGGCAGTTATAGGGTTGACATGAGTATTTTCATATTCCACAAACGCAGCAGCAGCTTCTAGGCTTATAACCCCTGTTAAGCTTGGAAATAATACGAGACCATATATCCCCAGAGCGATTAACCTGTCTCTTTCTAGCATCGATCCATATTGCAATTTTTTCCTTTCTAGTTCAACCTCCAGAAATTTCCACTTTAAACCGCTGGCATTCTTCTCTAAAAATCTGCTCAGATATGGAATTTTCAGCAATTTTGACAATTCGAGAATTACCTTGTCACTTCTCAAAGGGAAATAAACCTTGTGCAGGTGTTTGGGAAACTCCATCAACATTCCATACTCTTCTACAGTAGGACACAAATCCACATTTCCAAAGGAAAAACATCTGTAATCCGGATCCCAAAAGTTAATCAGGGCTTTGATTGCTGGGTTCAATACTTCTATCTTCGTAATTTCCAACAGTCGCCCATACTTCATGGAAAATGCCGCCTCATCAATGTTCTGACTATGAACCAATATTCTCTTCATCTCATTTACCATGCAATTCAGGTCTTTGACTACTGGAAGCCTCCTTGCATTACATCTAGAGCCGTCTCCCTCTGATAGTTGTGACAATTCAGAATTTTGCCCATATTCCACAGTAGTAAATTTGGTAATGATGGCCATCTTATCGTTAAAAAGACCTGAAAACCAATATGCTTTATGGTTAGGTTTAATTTATTATGCAAAACATGTACAGTGGAGCATACACCCTAAAGGTCGGTTCTAATTCTTTTATGCTTGACAAGGGTAGGTTGGCTATTCCGTCTCTAAAAGGGTCTCTTGCTGTCCCAGTGATCGCCCTCGTGAAGGCAATTTGGGGGCTCAGTAGGTAGTGGGATGGCATATGCACCAATCATTACCAGTCTAAGCACTCAGCGAAGAGTTGGGGTTTACACAAACTTAAACCTTGACTAAAAGTCATAAGGTAAGCTGCTAGTCCCCCACTTAACCTAAAGTTTTTCTCAATATAAACTCTCATAAAATGTAAATGATGCATGAAACAATTTTACACAATGCATGAACAAATATGTACAAAATTAAAGCGTATGAGCAAATGAGAATGAAAATTACCAACAGCACAAAACCAAACAATAAAATACAATTATCAGACAAAAACAAAGCTTAGTCCACAAGGTCCCCAGTGGAGTCGCCATTCTGTCGCACGTGTGCGGCGTCGCGGCGATCGTCCACCCTCAAATGTAGATATATATCTGGTAAATGTGGGGAGACAAGGAATTCTTTGTCTCTTAACGGTGAGAAAATGGAATAGGAGTCGCCACCTAGTATTTTG
>Ga0325404_1003919_pt1 | contig 15878 bp, 9 predicted proteins | sample PopdelMetagenome_18_FD_205664 | JGI IMG/M metagenome (GOLD analysis project Ga0325404, IMG submission 205664) | Populus deltoides microbial communities from Bellville, Georgia, United States - Xylem-Control-R1 | ecosystem: Host-associated > Plants > Phyllosphere > Stem > Wood/Secondary xylem... | reverse complement strand
ATTTTTATTACTACCATTTTTATCTTTTATCTTTATCTTTTATGTTCTAAAACATTAATCAAACGCTATTTATATATTCGTTATCTTTATCTCTTCTGTCAGCGCTATCTTGCTTCTTCCTTCATCATAAATTTTTTTTTAAAAAAAAAAAAAAAAAACACTTGCTTACTGTGGAGTTGTCGTTTCTTTCATTTTTGTTAAAATTGCAGGACAAAAATGAAAGGTCATGGCCTACAATATTGCACAACAGCTTAGGTTTTTCTGGACCTAAGCTGGAATCATAAGCATCATTGCCACCACAAACGTCCCAATAATCTTCCCTGCACACGCTGTAGTAATAACCAGCACCAAAAGTCCCCATGACCTTCCCCCGCGAATTGTAGCCACATCAGTCTTTAATCCACTAGAAGCAAAGTGGAAGAAGCAGACCCGAAACAAAGTCTTCAATCCTCTCCATCAATGCCTCAGCAAATTCACCTTCAGGGATAGTTAGTCCAAAACCAAATGCACCAAAAATAGAATGGATGGCTATAGGGTCGGTCATGAGTCCTGATACCATAACCCCAGCCAGTGTCAGGCAGATATAAGCTTCATCTACCATGTCATGTTCTGAGCATCTTCGAGCAATCCATTTCATGGCAGGTCGGATCACAATTAACATGAATGCAACAAAGGCAACACCTGAGACGACTACCCAAATTGATATTAAAGATCTTTTGTGTTCACCACCATTACCATTACCAGCTAAAGCTACTGCAGCCAGCAGTCGGCAGCCATCAAATCCTTTGAGGATCTCGCAAGGGTCTCTTTCCTCCATGTATTCTTTGATATAATCCCAATGGTTACAGGATAAGATCATCACAAAAAGGTGCATATTGTTTAGGGTTCTTGAACCATGCTCATCAAACCAAATATTTCTTCGGGACTGAAAAATAGTTCAAACCACTATGCTTCAAAAACACAATAATACACACAATCAAAATGTACAAAAAAGAAAGAGAGAGAAGGAAAAGAAAATGCAAGGATTATCGGGCCTATTGGCTGAAAACAAAGAGCCACGAGCCCGCAGATTATAATGCATGGACCAAAGGCCCATGACAGGCCTATTCCCGCATCGGGAACTGAAGGAAAAGAGAGAAATATTCATTGTTCTACTTCTAACTTCCATGCGTATTGCGTAGTCTTGAGGCTTCATTTTGATAGGATAAGACAGCAGAATCCGGGTAGACCCGTATCCGTAGCATTCTCTGCCGCCATCCAAGCTTCCTGGTCCGATCATCGATTACTATCAGGTAATAAACACGTTAAACTAACTTAAAAAACAACTTCTACATGTTCCTCTTGCTTCAATTTCATTTGAACATTACCTTTTTCATATTTTTAATAAATTCATTTTTGTTCTATAATACAATTCTCGAGCATTTATAAGTTAATTATGATCAAGACCAAAATTATCGATCATTTTCTTCTCTTTTTTCTTCTCTTCAATTAGTTTTTATTATTAATTGGTGTGTTTTGCCACTACCCAAAGCAACTCTCTAGTGCTAGAATACATAGATGTAACAATATATATATGGTTATAAGTTATACTTAATTATGGAAATCGTATACAGTTAAAGATTAGACGACGCTTTTTTTTTTCTTTGGAACTCACAATGTTTTCTCTAATTATTATTATTACAAAACACAGAATGTCAAGCAAGAGCATCGAGGACGTAAAGGAGCAAGAGTTCAGTGACGATGCTGCCGAAAATCCAGTCGAAAACGATGGTGACCAAAAAGAATTGGATCAAAATGGTGAAAACCCCATGCTCTCACCCGAGAAGGAGGTAAATTGCAATGCAGCTTCTTTATGTCATACTTCTGGTTTGGCTGGCGACAAGAATTTATAATCTCCCAAGGCATAAGGGTTCTAAATCAACGAATGTCATATTATAGTTATACAAACTGATACGCTAAGTATTTCTTTCCGTACTTGATTAATCACCTGATGTTTTGGATTGTCGCTTGCCACATCTGTTTGTGTCGTGTGAATCTTGGTATAATCTGTTTCTTTGAAACGTAACCAAACGGGATAAGAAAAGGCAATCTTGAGAGCGCTGGACAAAATTGTGTGTTTTGGTTACACGTTTGACACAAATCTGAACTCATTGGCTCTCAAGCTGCTTGCCCTGGAGAAAAAAAAATTAAAGATTTCCTTGATATGCAGGCTAAGCGAAATGTAACATTTTTCAAAACTTAGCTTCTTTGTTGATCTTACAACATCAGTTGTAAATCAACAGGTGCATGCTACAGATTGTTTCTGCTTCCTACTGTTCTTCATTGTGTGTAATTAATTTTGTCTTGCTTGTTTCTGACACATTTTTCAGGAGGAGATCATCAAGAAAAAATATGGGGGAATGTTATCAAAGAAGAAGCCGTTGATATCTAAGGTAACTATCATTAATTTCCTATCAGTCTTCGTTAGTTCAATTGAATTATCTAACAAGTAACGAGTTTCATCCTCTTTCTAGGATCATGAACGAGCATTTTTTGATTCTGCTGATTGGGCACTGGGAAAGGTAGTCAATTGAATATTTTTTTCTAGAATTTTGATGGTTGTCATTCTTTAGAACTCTAATGTTGAGTTTGTAATTCCAAGTTATTTTTTTCTTTTACCTGTCTGTCAACTTGTTCAACAGCAAGGAGCTCAAAAACCTAAAGGACCGCTTGAAGCTCTCCGCCCAAAACTTCAGGTATGGATGCTTCCTGTTGACATCTTGAAAAAGATTCCTCGTCAAAAGATCAGTTGCATGCTATGATCGTTGTCCGATAATCCTATCTCGAATTGAATTTAACCAATGTCCTGCCACCCAATCCTGTTTTTTAAGCCAGCCGGATTGACTAAAATGAAGCGTTTAACAAATGAATTTCGTCCCAATAACACGGCCCATCACCTGTTAAACCTTTTTTTTTCTGTTTCAGCCCACTCCGCAACACCAAATGCGTTCAAGGCGCTCAGCTTATGCTCCTGCAGACGATGATGATGGTATCTTGCAGAACCACGTGCAATCCTTGCCTATTTTTGCCCACTTACTGTCATCTACTTCAAATAATTTCATTTTATTTGCAGCGGAGGATGGCAGTAATCACGCATCTCCCGAGCATGAGAACTGCGAGTCACAAGGTGGGGACGATAAGAACTCAGCTCCTGGTGTTCAAACCTGCAACGGTGGAGACGATAAGAACTCTGCTCCTGGTGTTCAAACCTGCAATGCCTAGTTGCAGTTTAATTTATTCATACTGGCACCCTTCGTTACTTTATATTCCTAGAAAAATGAGATTAAGAAACCATGATGGGAGGCTTACAAGGTGCTTATGCAGTAAGTAAAGCATTGGATCGTCGTCATCATATTAGTCATTCGAAAATAATAAATATTCTAATGGATCCTTTTGGCTTTTCCTTATTTCTATATTTGTACCCAAATAGTGTCATTAACCATTGAATAAATATTGGTAAAATGTTAATGGACTCTTGATTCGGCTCAGAATTGTATCATTGAATAACCACTTCATTTTGGGTGACCACAACGTGCATACGTTGCTGGTTAATAAAAACACAAATTTTGATGGAAGGGAGAACTTCTAGATTACTGAAATCTTAAAACAAAAACAAAAAAAAATCACCACGCTAACATAGGGGATGTGTGTTTTTTTGGGACACAACACTGGCGTTCAACCACAGAGCCACAAACCGGATACGCTAATCCAAGGTTGTTGGCATAGATTTGGCCTGTGTCCCATGTTTGATCAAGGCAAAAAAAAAATAGGAGGCGAAGATGGAATGGCGGGAGAGAACAGACTCATCCGGCTATACAACAGTCCCGATAGAATCATCTATACATACATCTGATTCATGATAAAATCCTAGCTGAGCAAATATTACACGCCAATTAAAAGGAGAAATTCAGGAGAACGGCAGCAGAAACAATTCCTCACCATTCACAATACAAGCAAAACACGAGTTAATTCTCCACATAACTTTCGAGCTAATTCAATGCACTGCACTATCAAATCAATTACTCAAATTCGACCCCAAAAGCTCCAATCACATCAACCTCCTACATATACACACATATTTAACCACAATGCAGAGGTGTGAATGTAGACCAAACAAGAATCAGATACCTTCTGCTATGCTGAAACACAATATAACACAAGAAATCAAAAGTTTGAAGAGTGAGCTTTCATTAGACTTAAGAAACCCGGTCTAATGCAAACATAGAAACAAAACTATTCCAAATACAGCTGGTAAGCCTACATGATTTCAGGTATTACTGTATTCAACAGTGATATTTGTTATATTATGTTCCTATCAAATAACATGGTGATTGCTCAACATGGTTATCACACCAGTGAACATCCAAAAATACAGCAGTTTCACTAGTTTCCGGGTCTGTTTCCATATATGAGATGAGGTGAAGTACCTGTGCCATAAAAGAATGTGGATATAGTGCCTGATTGGGAAAATTACACTTCTGTCTACTTGTCCCACTTCAATTGCTGCACACGTCATGCCTTACCATCTTTCAATTATTGAATTATTATACAGGAGCAGCCAGCTTACTGATTACCAATAAGATAGCCAAGTCATGACTTGGACAAACATCCTGTTTACTATAAACTAGGAGCAGAGAAACATACCTGCTGGTGATGTAAATGAAAACTGTTGATGCATCAAACCTGCCACGTTAATTACACAAAGGACTTCAATCCATCCATCCAAGGCTAATGGACAAGAACACTAAGATGAAAGTAGAGAACATGCCTACCCCTCAAGCTGATTTATCTTCACCATGCCAGTAATTGGTGAATCAGCTCAAAGAGGGATGCATACAACTACTTCCCAGCTAAACTAATAGCCCCATTGTGATTTTCCCACGGCTTATGGGACAAGCCTGAACACAGACCATCAAGAGATTTGCCTTCAAAGCAAATTTGAAATATTAGAAAATTTTCATATCAATATTTCCACACGGTATTCTTCCAAAATCATCTAAAAAATTGAGATGCAAAATATTAGAGAATAAATCAAAATTTGAATAAATAGAGGACATCCACGAGTTCCCTTCCAACCATAAAGGTAGTGGCAACCCATGGCCACAGAGATAACAATCACAAACTTGAAACTAAAAGTAAATTGAAATAAAAGAATGACTGCACCATGATGAGATGGTAAAGCATAGTCCAGATTACAGAACCCAAAGTTTTCCGGGCCCTTGCCATAATCTGTCAACCCACACACAGATTGATAGCTAATACAAGCATATACTATCAGAATTCAGTTATAAAAAATTTTCCCTCATAAAACCAATGACACAAGTTCGTGAGTGCCAATCACACATCTTTTACAGGGAAATAGATATTATTATTGTTACACATAAGCATGCTGATGGCCTATCCATCTAGAGCACAATATAAGCTTTGATAGTTACTGGTGTCAAGGTCCTCAAATGATTGAATGGTGAATTGCATCAACAGATATCCAAAATAAAGCATCTGAGGGTGGGCCAAGGTGAAGCACAGTTTTGTCAAGGCCTGTTCATCTGATCTTTTGTGACTTAGGCTGAAGGCTTCATCAAAGGGCAAAGGGCGGCATCAGGATTTGTAGATCACTGCTGTTTGGATTGTACAGGGAAGGCAACAGAGGCAAAAAGGTGCATTAGAATTCTAAAAACTAGGATGGCTGGGTTAGATATCAATGTGTAGTTATGTCCTCTTCAATCACAAAGAAAACAGAAAGCAGCACGCTTATTGAATAATAAGGATAAGAAAGAGAGGATGGAAAATTATCTACCTGTTGGCCCTAGAATACAGGATTAATACCCATGATGTTTTCTTTGGGAAACAGGATTCTGACCAGATAACCTGGTAGCAGAAGTTAAGAAGAATCAAGCGAGGGAGAGATTATCAATATTGGTAATGGATGAAGATCTCCAAATACATTTCACTTTAAGAAACAATAGAAAAATGTAACAAAAATAAATTGCACCAGCATTAAAATAAAACTTGAGCAAAAAAGTTTCAAACAAAAGAAATCTTACCCAGCACCACCAGAACGACCAGATGAGAAGCCACCATATGCTCCATAACTGCTTTCACCACCAATCTGAAAGAACAATCACATAAAACTTCATAAGAGGAAATAACAACATAGACATGGTTACTGATCCATGGATCTCCAAAAGAAAGTTCCCTCTACACACACATATGCAAAGATAAAAATACCAGTGAACCTCCATTACTTCCATAACTATCACTTGGGTGCACGTCACGAGATCCATATCCACTAGAGGAAGAAGTGTAACCGCGTCCGCGTGATTGACTGTCTCGGCTTCCGTATTTTGAACCATCTGATGTATCTAGTGACATAGGAATATATGGAAGTGCTGGTGGAAATGCAGTTAGTGCTCCATCCCTTCCAAATAAATTGGCTTTCAACCTCAAAATCACTTGTAAAAGAGCATTGCTAGCAACTTCAAGGCTTCCGGTGATCTAGTCAGCATTAAAAAACATAATCCCCGTGGCGTTACAAAGGTTGGACCAAATATGCCAAAAAAACCAAAATAAATTGAGCAAAACATGACACAAATAGCAGGGTCAAAACACTTGCACACTGTTAAAATTATAAACATTCACCTGCACCATCTCATCATCTTCACCAGCAACCTTAGGAAGATTGTCTTCCGAAATAATCCGGATGTTTGCCCTTGTCTGATTCCTCATTTCTGAAATAATTGCCCCACCTTTTCCCATAAGACATCCAATTTGAGATCTTCCCACAAGCAGACGGGTGGTGATTACAGAATCACCAGATTCCTTTTCAGTTTTGTCACTGCACCGTGGTTGTAAGCGCAATGCTGCATTCATGGTTGGAGATTGATCTTCAAAGAACTAAAAGGAAAATGGTTAGATCATCAACAATACAGAATTCCATCAAGAGTGCTTCACAAAGAAAACCGTAGAGGGCCTGTAAAATAAGAATTGCATGCTCACCTCCTTCGCTGATATAAATATTATGCAATCATCTCCTTCAGCACCTGAGCTATCAACTTTAATAGAAGCCCTAGATTCCTGTCGAATTTGTTTGATGATACCACCACCTTTCCCAATCACACCTCCAATGTTTGCAGTGGGACACACTAAACGAAGAGAGAATTCTTTCGCGGAAGATTCATCTCTCTGGTCAGGGTAAAATGATGATGACCAACCACCTTTATAGTTGCCGTATAGACCCAAAACAGGGGCTCCAGCATTTGCAGTCACAAACACGCCACCATGCATGTTGGCTGAAGAAGACAGTATCAAGTGCTGTGACCTAGATGGATTCTCGTGAAGGCGGGTTGCCACTTGGTAAAGTGCCTTTCTCACAGCAGAGGGTTCTCCATGTATCTGTATTATATCAAAAGTTCACTTCTCTCAGAAAATACATCAGCATCCAACAGCTACTGCTGAGATAGCAAGTAATCTTGAAAAGCATGTTTGAGATGAACTGACAAATTCACTAGCAAACAACACTAGAGATTTTGGTTCAGAATTTATGTTTGCTCTTTTAAAATCTGGAAAAGAAAATCGCATGCCCAGGTATTCAACTGTAATTATTGGTAGACACAACATGCTGTATTAGTAATAAGGTCACAAAAAGAAAACATGTTTATAATAGATATTATATTCAAACAGCTCCGCCATCGACAGTGAAAGCACACAGGTTCATTCTTTTGTTGTATTCTTGTTTTAAATAAATCTCAATAAGAATTTAAGTTCCGGTATGATACAATAGCAAGAAAAACAAAAACTAAAGAAACCCCTTACCAGGAGGAGTTCATCAATACTCAAAGCTAAAGGAGGTAAATGATCATCCTTTGTAATCCGAATCTGGGCACAAGTCTCACTCCTTATATTCTGAATAACTTGTCCACCCTTCCCAATAACACACCCAATTTGATCCGCTGGCACAAGCATTCTCACCGTAACTTGCTGCACCTCCCCAAACCTATCCTCTCCCTCCTCCTCCTCGGCAGCAGCATTGTTCAAGTCCTCAGCAATAACCCTATCATGAACCATAAAAAGCGCATCTTGAGCAGGACAAACATACTCGCCAGTTTCTTCAAAAACATTAGTTTCTTCACTCGAACTATAAATAGTAACAATTCGCTCATCATAACCCGGCATTGCCTCACTAATCCTAATATTTGACTTACTATCCGCCCTTAATTGCTTAGCAATCTCTCCACCTTTACCAATAATACTGCCAATCTTTCTCAAAGGGCATAAATAACGATAGACTGTATCTTCATTGGTAATAGTATTCTGGTCAGAAGGGTCATCTCCGGGGTTTCTTCTTTTACCCCCGCCATAATCAGATTGTGAGTGCTGTGATCTTTTTCCGTAGTCATTCCTTTGACCAGCCATTATTAGTAGCAGCAGCAAAAGGAACAAGAAAAAACAGAGAGAGCAACCCCCTTTAACTGCAGATACATAAAAACCAACTAAAAATTAAAAAAAGGACAGTTTTTTATGTGATTAAGATAAACAAGAAAATAAAAAAGTTCGTGTCTTTAGTGATAATAATAGATCTGGAATTTGAGTAACTAGCAGTTTAATAGTAACAATTACGCAACATAAATAAATCAAAGGAGATTTAAAGGAAGGGGGGATTGAGAGAGAGGGAGAGAGACTAACACGGGAAGCGAGGACTGGAGAGCGAGAGAGGGTGTAGTGCTTGTCTGCTTTGATTTGTTCTGCGGTGGAAAAGATAGAGGGGGAGGGGGAGGGAGAAGATGGGGCAAAGATGACTCTGTCAAAATATGTAGTGGACAGCAGAGCATTGGAATCTAGGGTTGTACCGTATCTTTTCCGGATCCCTTCATGGAAATTACTGAGATAGCCTCCGTCTGATGGTGTGGAATTTTTTTAGCTGAATTTGGCAGTTCGGAATAGGAAGGGCAGAAGATGGACAGTTGATGCTGTAATTGCAAAAAAGTAATGAAATACGATTAGGTAAAGTATTTAATTGTATTTCTGTTTTTACCAGATCGAATGGCAAAAATAACTTATTATACCTTGAATTTAATTAATAACTTATTATAATTTTTATGTTTTAAATAAAATATTAAATTATATTACTTTAAATACATGTGAAAATAAATTTAATAACAGTCTTAACTATTTTATCTATAATTAAAAAAATTACTGTAAAGACTCTTATATTTATTTTACCCTTGATTCTTTATTAAATGTTGGTACTTGAATTAACAAGAAAAACCTTGGAAGCAAAAAAAAACCAGCCATTAGCATTGAAAACATACCCCCAAAACAACAAGAAGTTGGGGGGAAAAAAGAGAGATTTTATAGTCAGAATTTAAGAATATCAAGCATTCAACCTTACAAAAAGAAACAACAAGAAGGTGAATTATAAAACCGATATTCAAATCTCCATCATATTATATACTTTCCCTGCTCTGTTTTTATTTTCCCCGTTTAAGCTCTAATAAGTTAAAGAGAAATATCTCTTCTAGACGAGTCACGTCACTTCTTTTATATATATATATATATATATATATATTTATTTTTATATTTATTTTTAAAAAATTACCGGTTTGGATTTCACAAACCTCAAGGTCTTTGAATGGTTATTTGTTAATTTTAGGACCTGTAAAATTAATCGAGGTATACGCAAACTAATCTAAACAACTACATTGATAAATAAATAAAAAGATGGGCAGCGAATTATTTGAAGAAATAGATGGTGCTGTATATTTTTAGAATATTATTTTTATTGCTAATTTTTAGAGGAATTAATTTGTAAATTCTCAAAAAGATTTTAAACACGGAAATTGATTTAATTATCTGAATTAAATTCAATTTTAAGGTTCGAAACAACGTGTAAATACGTTTACTAACTATACTCGTTACTCTGCAGTTACAGGTTACAACACTCTTTTTGTAAGAACTTAGAACTATGTCGGTAACACCCTCTTTGTTATTTTCTTTTAAGCACATGGTGCTTTGTTATATCAGCTATATTTTCCTGCACGTGTGTTCTTATAATATATTATTTAAAAAAACTGAGTAACTTGTAAATAAATAATCTTGAATAATTATCAGTAAAATATTTGTTTTTTAAAATCTGAATAAATTATATAATATTTGATAAATTATAGTTAAATTGGTTTGTTTGATTTTCAAAACATAAAATTGAATTATCTTTAATAGTTAATACAGGAAGTGTCACTACAAATTTAATATTCATAAATATTGTTAGAAAATGAAACGGCGTTTTTCATGTAAGAAAAAAATCACGTTTTTTTTTCAAAAATTAAAAGAACAGAAACGTATACCAATCACGTTTCTTTTTACCTGTAACGTTGTTTGATGACCAAATAATAACTTTCAGGGTAACGTCTGAATCTTCTTGGCGGCATCTCCAACGGTCCAACCTTAACCTTGGTCATACATGTACTAGATAGATTTTTCATTTGATGTCGGTGATTTTTTTTCTTCCTGATTTTTACCCCTAGCCTACCAAAAATTCACAACTAACCCTCAATTTATTTTGTCATTAAATTTGATCCCTGCTCCCTTTGTTTTTAATTTTCATTCTTGGTTTTTTTTATAAAGCTTTGATTTTTATCTGATTTTTTCATTCAATTTCAATTTATCATGTGTTTTTTTTAGTTTGGTCCTTATTTTTTTTTCAATTTCAACATCAAAAGTTTGTAGCTACCCTCTAGTTTATTTATTTAATTTTGATCTTTATTTTTTTAATTGTTATATTTTAAATTTATTTCTTCAATATTTTATTGTTTGAGAATTAGACTTCGTGGTTTTTTTATGCAGAGTGCTTCCGGTCTAATAACTCAAGCCACTTGTTTAAGAAGTCAGCACTAATTGACATCTATTTTTTTTTACTTTATTATTCGACATTAGTTTCTTTTTTTTTAAAAAAAAAGGGTTTTGTGTCTCATTACCTGGACCATAGGGTTGCTCGTACCGGCTTGGTCTTTATTACTCGGGTTACAAGTTTATCATGCCAATTTGGATAAACTTGGGCTAAGTTTTTTTATCTTCTTTTTACTCCATTTCATCAATTCGTATTTAATTAGCTAAAAATTGATTTGCATAATATTTCATGTTTTTTGGAATAAAAAAATTAGGTTATTGTGGGCAATTTTTTTTACATAGTCTATTTGTTGTTGTTGTTTTTTTGTTATATAATTAAAATTTAATACCAATTCATATTGATCTAGTTGGGTTTATAACCCGTGTTGCTAATTTTGTTTTTATTTTTTAAAATATGCTAACAATACTAGATTGTATTTTTTTACAATAAAACCAATTTATATTATTCTAACCGGGTCTATAATCCTAGTTATAAATTTTGTTTTTATTCTTTAAAATACATTTACAATACTTAGATCATATTTTTTATTTTATACAAAAAAATATATATATATCCAGCCCTGAGCGTAGCGCGGACATATCTAGTAGGGATCTAAAGATCAAGTGATCCATATCCTTTCAAAGGAACAGCTCTGGGTCGTGAAAGATTAGTGGCACAATGGTATGAAATATCTTTCATTGGTGTCATGATAACAGCAATTTTATTTTTTATGTTAAAGTTCTTATACGACATTACCGAGACAAACTAACTATAACCCCCATTAAGATGATCGTTGGGTCCTCGCTTTTTACCTTCAGCTTGACCACTTCCTGCAGCAGCTCTTCTCATAAAACTTCAAACTCCCACAATCACACCCCTTTTGAATTCTGGAACCAGGCACTCCAATCCACCAGACAGCTCAGGAAGATCCGGGGGGGGGGACAACGAGGAGCTATTACGTGCCAGCAGCAGATTTTGCTCATGCAGGAGAAGGCATTTTCTTGAAGCAGCATCAACTGCATTATTTCCTATGAGTCCTTCCATCGCTTCTGATAAATTACAGCCTGATTATAAGGTTTGCCTATCTTAATTTACTCCAAAAGCATACACGATTGAATGGTGCTTAAAAAGATATCAAAGCCTTTGATGTAAATTTACTTTCAGTTCTGTTTCCTTGTTACGTAGTCTTGTCCTGTCAAAATCTAACTTCGCAGCTGAAAACTTGAGCTCCGCAAACTCAATAATGTAACACACTCTGTGAACCCAGTTACAATATCAGACTTCGACTGTAATATTTGCCAATAGAAGTAGAAATTAACCATTTTAAATATGTTAATGACTGTTTTGGTTAACCAACCCCGAGCTAGCGGGCATAATTGAGACTGCTGTCATTGTTGATTTAGTTGTGTGAGAAATTTCAGTATTGTAACATGATATATTTACGGTGTTAAATAGACCTCTTTTAAGAGTCTCTTGTTCGAGCCTCTTTTTTCTAATAGAAAAAAAAAAGTAGAGTTCACCTTGCTGATGGGTCTGAATATACACCCTCTTAACAAGATCCATATACCAATGCTTAGGTTAATGAGAGATACATATTCAAAGCCATGATAGGCTATAAAGCTCACCCAAGCATCCAAGATTCAATTAAAGTTAGCATCCATTTGGTTTTTCATGTAGACCTGGGTGTATCACTTGGTCCAATGCTTTTGTAGAATCCATGTTGTTGATTTAGACCTCTAGGAACTTTGATGCCCAATAAGTTCGAAACATTCATTATACTAATTTGAGGTGTCCATATGGCCCAATATAACAGCACCTCATGTAGAACACTCACTGAGATCTCATAGACAAACTAAAGCTGAATGAGGCTGATACATTTGAAACCATTTGCTACACCAGCATGCACCACTCCTGGTCAAATTTGATTTACCCAGGATAAACTATACATGTATTATGCACGCTCCTTGGTCACATGTCCCTTGGAGATTGGTTCAATCATTGTATAGCCCGCAAAACCCAGAATTGGGGCAACTTTTGCAGCAACTCATTGTCATTTTATTAGTCTCTATCATTGAGTAGTCAGAGGAGACAAGCACATTAACCATCCTAAGCTATATAGATAGCCTTAAATCCTAAGGCAAGTTATGTTCTTTCTGTAACTCAAACCTATATATTTTGTACAACTAAATGTCTATAGCAGTTGTGGGAAAACCATAATCTTTGAGAGGTTTTCGGTAGCCTCATTAGGGACGAGATTGGTTTGGTAGGAGGAATTTTATGGAACTGTATTGAATTCTGTCACGGGAGCCTATGAAGCAGAGGTTAGTGCTACTCTTGCCTGTTAAAACAATTTTTGTTGTAGGGATTATATATTCAGGCCTCTATTTGATGATATATTCTCTCTCTCTCTTTCTTTTTTCTTTTTGGGCTAAGGTTGCAGTTTATAAGTCACAGCTTTTTACTAATTTAAGAGGAAAGGCCAAGAATTCATAGGCACTGGTCCTAACCTCAAATACCATGCCAGTGATGCTGGTATCCAGGTTTTCGGCGTGGATCCTATCACGAAGATGGAAAATATGCGCGCGCAGGAATCAGCAGTGGCTGCTGGTCTACCGCTTTCAAACTTTGAATCTATACAAGCAGTGTGCATGTTTCTTCCATGACACTATCAATTCCACTAAATTTTTGTATACTGGACATAATTTACCACACAATTGTGCAGTAGCTGAAAAGGGATGTGAATGATAAGAAAGCATTAGTTTATGACTCACAAAACTTTCAATTAATTAATTCGGTGGGAATTAAGTCCATTCCCGTGGGTCTAATATCGCTAGCAATATTAACATTGATAGCCTGCAAGTCATATGTTTATTTCGTCTTATCCAAGTGTTAATTATTCTTGAAGCTATGATTTTAAACTAAAACTATGTTTGGGAACGTGGCTGCGGCTGTGTTTCTAAAAATTTTGAATTTTTTTTTAATAAAATTGAATATAGTTTGTATATTTTGGATCGTTTTGATGTGCTGATGTCAAAAATAATTTTTAAAAAATAAAAAAACATCATTAGCATGTATTTTGGCACGAAAAGTTATTTGAAAAGCACCCACAACCACACTGTCAAACACGCTCTAAATAGATACAAAAGCTGCCTAAACCAACGGCCAAAAGTAAGTATGTATCTCTCTCTCTCTCTCTCTCAACTTCCTAACATAAGAAGGCAAGTAAATGTGCAATCGGTGATTGAAGACAATATTTACTAGAAACTACTTAGGGCATCGTTGAAATATATTAATTCCCCGTATAAAAGAGAGAGAGAGAGAGATTTTATTAATCCCATTCATATCTTCTCCATCATGCATGCAACCACCCTCATAATTTTTTCTCTCTACGGCTTTGAAAGGGTGAGTTATGCATTCAAACGTAATGAAGCAAGGAGGAATCTAGCATCCTGAAATGGGGGGGCAAGATCTTTTCCTTGTAAGAAAGTAGAGGAAAATATTTAAATTGATAAGTTTATATTTGTTAAGGACTTCATAAGTAAATTATATTTTTAAATATCAGACGAAATTTTGTTTCATGAAAGAGGATCAGATTGTCCATCTTCAAGAGAAGAGTAAGTTTTCTACCATGCGGACGGTTAATTTATCATGAAAAAAGATTAGAATTTACAAAAAGGGGGGGACCTAATTCGATGTGTTAGTAAGGGGAGAGGGCAATTGAAATATTGGGGATCTAGTGATGAGTCATTTTCAGAACATTAGCTGACAAATTTTAATATCAAAACTTGGCCCTTTTCATGGTCCTTCCATAAAATATAAGGTAAAGGTTACGTATTGCAGAGTTGAGGTGTACATCAGAACCCTAACCACTTTCCCATCCAGCAGAGTTGAGGTTTACATCAGAACCCTGACCAATTTCCGATCCAGCATGTGTCCCTCTTCCACACCAATAAATGAGAAAAGCCCACAAAACCAATATCCATGGCCGCTCAAATTTTCAATTTTTGCAGTAGCTAATTTCTTGTCAAGGTTAATTTGTACTAGGGGACCATCCTTTCCCTCTTACAGATTCATGTGCCATGTTTGCATTTCCCAGACAATTGCACGATGAAAAAGGCACTACAAGCAACAATGGTATGCCTACTGGTTGCCATATCCTTGAAAACCCATAACCAACCTTACAATCGGGCCCAATTGGATCATCACGCCGTTCCCCTCCCATTAGCCATGTTCATGCTATTGTCATTTTCTATCCATTTGCCAAGGCGACAGAAACTCCCAGTTTTAAGAAGATGAAATTGGTGAAGAAAAGAAAACAAATTGAAAATGACCACCCTTTGAAGTGCAGTCACTAGGATTAGATTTTCTTCCGAAAGAAAGTGATGGAGGAATTCAGTAACATGGGCTCATTATTGTTGCCATTGGGCTGTAGAAAGAAAAATTATAGCAGCCGAGATTCAAGTGGTGCAAGTCAATTTGATTGCAGAGAAGAATATTCCTTGTAGTTATAAAATTTGGCCGTTTTAACTTGGAGTCGTTTGTTTATGCAGCGTGGTCTTCTTTTTTTTTTTTCCAAAACAATTTTTTTTGGGTATTTTTATAATTTTCCTGCAATTATTTTTTAAAATGATTCTCATTTAAAAATGTATGAAATTAAATTTTTTTTTGTAACTCTAATATCTTGGCCTCTACATGTGCAAAACGCTGCCGAGCAAGTAATATGAACTGAATACAGCAGCAAGTGAGTTGATGAGCCAATTGCCTGTTTGGTGAGAGATGTCTGATAAAATAAAAAATCCATTAGGTTGCTTCAAAAGGACATGAGAAGGTGCTCCGGTTAAGTTTCTTAAAGGGAACTGGGGTTCTCTTTTCATTTAGTGCTTGCCATTATTCTCATTGAAGCATGCCCGTGCCCTCTTTTAATCTTCATAAAAGACATTAATAGTGTTGATCTTAT
>Ga0325404_1003918_pt1 | contig 15882 bp, 6 predicted proteins | sample PopdelMetagenome_18_FD_205664 | JGI IMG/M metagenome (GOLD analysis project Ga0325404, IMG submission 205664) | Populus deltoides microbial communities from Bellville, Georgia, United States - Xylem-Control-R1 | ecosystem: Host-associated > Plants > Phyllosphere > Stem > Wood/Secondary xylem... | reverse complement strand
TCTGGTTGTTGTTGATGTTAAATCATCTTTAATCAAACTCTTTAGTTGGCAAAATGGGGCCTTACACCCTTGCCTGAGACACCTATGAGCATCACTAATCAACAATAAATTTGACAAAAAAAAAAAAAGTATGCCTTGGTGTTCCTTTCTTCAATGTCAGGGAAATATTTCATCCCAAAATGCTTTTGATGTTTTCACACCTAATTAATTACATGTTGCAATGTAATTAGTGTGTATGTAGATCTAACTAAGTCAAATAAGTTACTAATATTTTAATTAAACAATAAAAAAATAAGCAACAATAAATCAATGTTTTTTTAAAAAATTGTGATTACAATAACCTAGGAAAAAAATATATTTTGACCTAGAAAGAAACAAACTATGTAGCTTAATTCTCAATCCATTAAATACGAAATGATAAAATTAGATTAAAAAAACTTTAAAAAATTAGTCTAAGTCAACCCGAGTTAACATGATTGACTTGTAACCCTAGTAATCAAAGCCGAGCCAACCTGGGTTACTCGTCTAACCTGCTTCCTTGATCATGAGATTAGGACAACACGATAGAAAAGAAAATGAAAAAAATTACAAAGTCGTATTAAAAAAAACAATTAAAAGAATAAAGATGAAAACTAAAATACCAAATAAGTCTTATTTTTTATTGAAGGGTGAAATTGAAATAAAAAATGAATTTAACAAAAGGACCGTAAAAAAAACTAAAACAATCAAAAGAATGAAGATTAAAATTGAAATATAAAAATAAAAATAAAAAATAAAATTTTGATTGAAATGTGAAATTGAAAAAAAAATCAATGTAACAAAAGAAACCCCAAAAAAACACAATCAAAAGAATAATGACTAAATTGAAAAAAACAACATATCACAAATAAGGATTGAAGGGTGCTATTAAAAACAAATCAAAGTTTTATAAAAAAAAGCCAAGAACAAAAATTACAAATCAAAAGAATAAGGATCAAATTGAAAATCCTCATAAATCAAAGGACAACTCTAAAGTTTTTCATGGCCAACATGAATTTCGAGGGGAGAAAAGAAAAGAGAAAAAAAAAAGTGTCGTTAGCAACAAACCGCACCAGTACAAACAACCACACACGTCACTACAAAAAGAAGAGGATGTCAATGTACTTCCAACGACAAAATAAAAAGGGGATTTTGGTTGCTGGGACGCACCGCTTAAAGGGCGCTAACACATGTGTTGCACACTCTCACATCTTTTTTTATTTAAATAATATTTAATATTTACTAAAAGACTAAATTGCCCTTGCTCTACTTGGCAATAACAAAAAAAATGTGAAAAACACTAAAAGCCCGTTAACACAAGCTTTAAATTTTTTGTTTCCAAGGGTAAAGTTATCATTATAATATTTTTAAAAAAGTAAAAAGATAAAAAGGTCTTTATTTACCAGCTTTGAAAATTTTATTTTCAAGGGCAATACAATCATCTTATTGTGCTTAAAAATCCGTAAAAGATATATTTATCCACAATCAATCTTTTAATGACTAATATGCGGTGAACTTCTATAAGTACACTAATAATATTTTTTTTAGTCCTTGAACTTCTATAGTTACACTACTATTTTTTATTATTTTGGTTTAATTCTCATGTAATGATGAAATTGTGGTGTTATTTCTTATTTTTCCTTAAAAATCATGATTTTTTTTATTAGTTTTATTCAAAAATTAGAATGATTATCCAAGTTTAGATTTTTTACGGACTTAATAAGAGAACTTGTTCTAGGTTAAAAACATATGGTAACTTTATTGTGAGGACACACTAAAGCATTTATAGTTTTTTCTAGTTGTATAAACAACTTTTTAGCCAAAACTTTTAAATTCAGGTCCTTTTGGCTTTCACTTTAAGAAGGAAAAAGAAAACCTTTGATTGTACTGACGTTGGGTGTGACATTTACTGTAGCTGAAAGTTAAAACATTTTTTTCAAGACGTTGGCTACATAATTTACAAGACTATGCATTTAATAGTTAATGATTTAATTGGAGGGCTGTCAAATTAATTAATAACTCCAAAGAAAAACAATTTGATTGCATTTTCCAACATTTGATTCTCTTTTTATATAAATTATGCACTTTTCACTGTTGTCAGATTCTAATATATCTTGAAATTAAGCTGGAAGACCCACGGGTATTTTACTTTATATATATATATATATATATATATATATATATATATATATATTTGCGATGACAGGGAGCATCATTACCTACCTAAGATTTTATAAATTGGATAGATTTTTGTTTTTTGTTCGCTCACATTCCCCCTTTTTTCGAACAAACATTATTATCCCTTTGATCCCCGAACTAGACACCAGAATTCACATGGTATTTGTCGCAATCAATACTGCGGTGATTTTAAAATTTTTAGAAAAAAAATGGAAATCTAGCATTTTATTTTTAGAAAAAAAATATTTGATTTACGTCACTTAATATTATAGTTACTATAAACCATAACTTGTCAATAAAAATTCTATAAAATGGGACTGGTTACATGGAAGAGAAGATACTATCACCTCTTAAGCGTCCTACCTGAGATAGGTTGCATCGCTGATTTTATCTAAAATTGCTGAGGGTTTGTTGTATTAAGCAACTGATGATCTGCTTGTAATATTCCTGACTTTGGCGCCAGTGAATATTTAGTTATGAATACTTCTAACTCTGACCTTGATAAATATTATATAACAAAAAAAAAGAGCATGATATTCATGACTCTAACGCCAATGAATAAACTAGTAACATTTGAATTGAAAGCAAAAAAATATTATTATTATTATTATTATTATTATTATTATTATTATTATTATTTTAATAGAAGAAAGTAAGGAAAAGATAAATATATATTGTATACTAGATTCGCATTTTACAATATAAGTCTACCATCCAATACTAAGTCAAGTCACCCAAAAATAAAATGCGAGGGACCCATAAATAAATTCAAAAGGATCCTTGAATTTTTTCAGAATTTTCTATTATTTAAAAATGCCTGTTTGGCTAGATATCAAAGTAAAGAAGAGTTCAAAAAAAAAAAGACATAAAGGTTTCACCTTTAGCCCAAAAAACATTAGGCCCGAGGCCCAGGCGTAGCCCCATCTCAATAGTTTTTGTCTTTAATTTTTTTGCCTTTTGGCTTCCTTCCTTTTCTGCCTCTATCATGTTCTCTATGTCTCTCTTTATGTTTGTCTCTCCTTCACCCCCTAATGAGTGATTTGTCTCTGGCTTTTATAGGGCAACAGAATGCCCTAGCGGTTCGTCTTATCTCTCCCAGGATAACGATCCTGGGGATGAGGTTAAGCATGGATTGTTCTATCATGTTTGAGGAAAACAGGGCACCATTACAAGACTGTTGGAGACGAACCAACCTTGCATTGGAGGAGCAACGTGTGGTTGAGAGAAATTGAGGCCACTAGTTGGTTTAGTTAGAAGATAAATCCGATCCATGTTTTGAATCAAATTTGGTGCAGTTTTGGATGAGCCGGTCTCTTCTAGGATGAGGACGAAGAGGATGAACAATTGGTTTAGAAACATCGTTATTTTTTTTCAACTGAAATTATCATTTTTAATTTTGACCCCTAAAGTTCTGCCATTTAGCAATTAGACTCTTATTCGTGGAAATCTTCCTTCTTCTTCTTTTTTTTTTTTTAATTTCACCCTGGATCTATTGTAATTAGACCTCTGGCTTTTAACATCATTTACATAATAGACCTTAGTTTCAAATTTAATCAATTTAGTCCTTAATTGACTCCTTAACTTTTAATTCTTTTAAAATTACCCATGAAAAAGTCAATTAATCCGCCTATAGTATCAACGCCTATTCATTTCGGTCCCTGTAATTTAATTTCTTATAATTTTGACCCAAATTGACTCCAAACTTTGATATTTATTCAATTAAGCCCTATTGTATTAATTAATTAAATCAAAGTTTAATTAAGTCCCTAAACTTATCAATTCTTTATATTTTGGCAAAATAAACTTCCAAATTTATAATTTCATCGTTATTAGTCCTCAAACTTTCAATTTATGTTGCCTTGATCCAATTCTCAAATTTATTTTTCATTCACTTTTTTTATTAATATATTTTTTCATAATTACTAACAAATGCTCTCAAAAGAATAAAATTTTAAAATTCAAAATGCTTAACAATAGTTATTTTAGTAGTTGGATTATGAATTAATCATAGGTTTTAACAAAATAGTCCATTCACCATTGTTTATGAAACTTCTAGCTTGTTGTAGAAAGCTTGTACCTTACAAAATAATTCTTGTTGGTGAGATTTGTAGACCCTTAGATAAGAAAGTCAATGACCTTTAAACAAATAATTACTAATGAATGAGAGAATGAGCATTTATTTTTAAGAACAAAAATATTTGTTCTTAATTTTGATATGATAAATGCTCTAAAATTAAAAAGGTATTTTTATTGAGAAGAGAAATTGTGAACCTTGAACTTGGAGAATTCATAAGGTATTTATAACTTATGAGTTTTTTTCTTTATGAAGAAAAGGGATTAGTGTCGCATGTGTGCGGCATCCGACGATCATCCTCTCGAATCGGGACGGTCCAGAATGATGTGGGTGAAAAGGACAATAAATTCATGTCATTTATCAATAAAAAAAGAAATGAGAGTTACCACCTAGTATCATGGTCACAAGGAAACCTAATGGTATGCGAGGATTTGGGTAAAGGTACTGGTTATGCAAGAGAAAGACGTATCACCCCTAGTGCATCCTATCTATGTTTTAAGTCATATTTTATTCGTTAGTCTATCTAAGATTCGAGAAAAATTCTCCTTAGTAAAGAGATCCTTATTTCATCAAATTAAAACCTAGTCATTCTAAAACCCAGAAAAGTTTGTCTAAGATTTAAGAAAAGTCCTCCTCAGTAAACAGATTTTTATCTTATCAAGTTAAAACCTAACTATTCTAAGGGCCAAGAAATAACAAAAAGTTTTTATTTGAAATTTTGGTCAAGTCCTAATAGATAACTAAAAACTTGGGCTCAGGGTTGTCAAATCCATGTCTACTTGGGCTCAGCACATAGCCAAACCTAAGGGCATTGGGTCTAACAGCTTGCCACACTCATGCCCAATTAGGCTCAGCACACAGCCATGTCCAAGGACATTAAGCCTGGAAGCAAGTTACTTGACATTTTGTCGAGCATAGAGATGTTGGGTATGGATGTGAGCCCTAATCACCTATAAATGGGTTATCACCCTACCGTTGAACCTTCTAAACAAAAACTTAAGCTTAAAATTCATTTTTTATAAGAGCCAAAATATTGATCTATCATCAAACTATAAAACTTTGGCTGAAATTAGGAGGAAATTGAAGAAAAAATTTGGGTTCTTAATAATTTCAATAAACATATATTATTAGGATAAAAATTTAAATTTTGTTGGATATGCAAGACTGTCTTTAAGTTTGAAGAGTATAATAGATTAACATAACCAAAATTACGTTGTCATAAAATTTTAGATAGATAGATTTCAGCGAGTAGTTTAACTCTTTTTTAAGATAAAATTATAAATATTTTCAAACCAATTTTTTTCTCGAATGATTTTACATTTGCACCCTTTATATTAGCTTGAATAATAATTTCTCTATCTAGATGCTAGTTTTAAATCTCGAGTTTGGAAAATCAAAGGAGGAAGCTATCATTCTTAAGTATTAAACTTATCTCTGAGTTATTTAACTCTAATATCATAATATCATGTTAGATTTTATATTGTTATGATTTTTTAATTATAATTATGTGGATGGCTAGTGAGTAGATAAATAGATTTAATCTTATTCATTAAATACAAATTGATTTAAATAGCAAGTGATATAATAGTTCAACTGACAATAGCAAGTTATAAAAAGTCAACTAAAGGAATATAATATATCTGGTTTGATCAACTAACAATAACAAATTATAAAGAGTCAACTAGAGAGATATAATATCTCTGGTTTGAATTCTATGATTGACCGAGAATCTTGAGTTGATAAGCTTTTTTTCGTGATTTGGCTCTTGAAAGTAATCACCTACCCGTGTATCGTCTAGTAGTACATCCATGATATATAAAAAAAATTTATCAAAGATACAACCAAAATATTAAATAGAAAAAAAAAATACTCCATCAATTCTATTCTGCAATAAAAATCTTAAACTTACAACAATGATTGCAGAAAGGAGTTTCCTGCAAAACGACAAAAAAAAAAGGAAGAATATAATTTGAATAAAATTTCTATCCTAGTCGGTACAAAAATAATTGACAAACAATAGGGGAAATTTCAAATATTTCAAAAGAGTGAAGAGGTAAGAAGCATCATAAAAACACTTATACTGTTCAATCACATGGTAATTACTAATTAAGATGCCAAGTTTACTTAATGTACGGTTAAAAAAAATTAAGTTTGCTCACTGTTTTGTCTTATCAAGAAACTAATTTCAATTGTGAACCGCAGTGCATGTATTATCAAAAGACTAATTAATTTCAATTTTCAATGCATTTCATGTTACATGATTTTTTTTTAACGAAAAAGATTATTTCTCGATCAAAATTTTTTTATAAAACTATATATTTCTTTGAGCTAAATCATTAGATTATTTATCTAAGCTTGGAATAAAAATAATTTAATGGCAGAATATCATCTTAATTAATTACCCTAGCTTTCGTTGTCTTTCCTTACCTTCTCCCAGCTGATGAAGAAATTTCTTGAAAAAATCATTTAAACCTCATATATTTTTTTATAAATTTAATATATAAGAATCCATGCAACGAGTCTTACAATGGAAATTTAAGAGTTATTTCTTCTTCTTCTTTAGTTTGGTATAGAACTTTTTTTTTTCTTTTTTCTTTTATATAAAATCTTATTATATATATATATATATATATATATATATATATATAAACATGCATATATTGCATCACAAGTTACAACAAGAAGTGTTTCTTTTACATTGCGTCTCATGCAAACTTAAATTCGTACCATGCACATTTGGGAATATCCTGTGTTGTATATACATACCATCACCAATCATCATATTTTATTTTATTTAATTAATATTCTTGCACCATCCGTGTCCTTTTCTAGAGCTAATTCAAGTGTGTCGTCACAGCCCACGTCATTTGAAAGAAGAAGATCGACTTATTTTCAAGATGGGTTATAAAGAAAAAGAAGCGTTGGAGAAATGGAGTGGTGAAAGTTCATTCATGTTTACATAGTTTTCTCCCCAACTACAACCAACCACAACAACATGTAAGGCGATAGGGCGAGGAGGATTTAATGGACAGTGCTGGTTAGTAAAAGAAGTGGTTGCTCCATCAATTGCTGGCCAAAATCATGATTAAGAATAGAATTTGGAGGAGTAACGATCATGATTAGAATTGCGACACACAAAGACCTCATAACAGAATACTTTTGATGTAGTGCTAGCTAGTGGTACCGTTATATGAGAGAGAGAGAGAGAGAGAGAGAGAGAGAGAGAGAGAGAGAGAGAGAGAGGGCCATTAATCTTACAATGTAATAATCACCACTAATATTGTGTTAGCAAGTGGCTAAAGTGAATGCATGTTGGTGAAAATAAAGAATGTTTAGTCTCTTTGCTTACTCAGTGCATGCCATCATCAATGGTAATATATATGTATATATTTAATAAGGGAGTGTAGTGTTCGTCTCATATGGGCAAAAAGATGTGTAAATTTTCTTGTGACTAGTTAGTTAGTTAAACGTGGGATATTTGACTTGAGAAGGGACTTCACTTGGTAACACAAGTGATCACGTAATCACTCCCCGCTTTATATGTTTTTATTATTAATATTATTTTTAAGATAAACTCTTCTTCTTGGTATAATTATTTTTATTATATTATTTTCTTAATAGTTAAGTTTAGGAATTCTAGATAAATAATGTAATGTCTGATATAATAAAAGTGGTCATAATGTTTTATTCGACTATTGAAATGTGCTAAAATTTTACCAGATTAAATTGTTCTAAAAACTTAATTAAATAAGAACAACTAGCTTGTAGTTGTTTTTGTTTTCAAGCCCGAATTAAACCTGTAAATTATTGTTTTGAAATTTTCTTTATTAATCTTCCTTATTGTTTTTATATTAATACTTTTAATTTAAATAGGGCTTTACTAATTAGAATATTTTTCTTGTATTTAAAGAGCTATGTTGACTATTTTCCGGAAGAGAATTAACAGAATCAAGATTTTCAAAGACTTTCAAAGTTTTTGGAGTTTCTCTATAGTTAAGGTTTATAACCTTAGGGTTTGAGAACTCTAGTTTTTTTCTCTATAATTTAGGACCGTAAAACTTTAGAGATTGATAAACACTATCCATATATACTATATGTTGTGTCAATTAGTATCATAGTAGTTTGACATGTTCGATTGACAAAGGTGTTGCTAATAACTTCTCATTCCATGATGCATGAGTGGTGGTCGTCTAGTACATTTTGAGGGCTTAGAGGCAATGCAAAGAACCCAATCAAAAATACTAGATTGAGTGGAGCGTTCATTAGCAAAAATCACAAAACACTCAAACCATATGACACTATAAAAGAGAGGTGCAAATTGACAAGGAAAAGGGTGTGCTTGGAGACTTATCTCGAGGTAAACCAAATTCTAAACCTATTTTTGCAAACCCATAAATGCATTATGTTCATTTGTAGAATGCGTATACAACAAGCAGTGTAGTGAAAACTCAATTTCTAATCAGCTTTTTATCAGCTTATTTGTAAATGTCTTCCTAAACTTGAAGAGGTTTTTTTCTTTTATGAACATTTTTCAAAGAAAAAATTTACTAAATGACTATCAGTGTTAAAAACATATTTTTTATTGAACAAGGTTCCTTGTTATAAAAAAGTAGGATTTGTCATATGCAAAATTACTTATGCCGCTGATAATTGGTGGATTAAAGCTCTAGAAGTAGAGCTTGTACTGATAAACCTATTGTTAGATAATAATATAAATTATATCTTGAGACATTACCTAACAGCTTAAACTTTTAGATTGAATTGGTTATTTGATATGGTATCAGAGTCTTGATAACCAAGCGATCACGAGTTTGAATCTCACCATCCTCATATATATATATATATATATATATATATATAAAGCAAAAGGTAGTGTGAGCTTATGCAAGTTTCAAACTTAAAAGGTTTTCACTTGAGGGGATGTTAGAGAATAATATAAATCATATATTAGGACATTATCTAATAACTTAAGTTTTTACGTTGAATTAGTTATTTGATACCTATGATTCAATCATAGAAAACTTTGAAAAAATTATTAATTTTAGAATTGGTTTAAAATAATTACAATGAGATTTTATATGAGGCATACAAAAAATTAAATTATTATCAATAGCTTAGAAAATAGAGAGGATGAGATTGATGGAGAGTATAGAGATTTTTCTAATTACAATATAACTATACCTAAAGGTGTTCTCATTAGATGAATGAATTCTGCTTGATATCCATAGTTTAAATGGAGATATGAGTTTTGAGGTATTTATCGATTGGATTACTAATTGTGATAGAGTTATGAAAAATTTAAAATGATCTAAAAAGGAGATGAGGCAATTGGTTGAATTCTAATTAAGGGGAATAGCTTTTTTTTATGGCGGAGACAAGTCCTAGATACATTTTTTTTTTTTTTTATTAGAAAGTAAGATGTATATATGTTCATTGTTGGTTTCGAATGAAAATATTATTGAGGAATAGATTTGATCCGCTAAATTACACGTGGAAATCAAAAACTACCATGTACTATTGTTGATTTGCAAAAGTGATGAATACGAGAGATTACAAAGTAATGAATTTGAGATATTATAAAGGAAAAAATTAGAAACGAAAGTCTCTAGTTTTGAAGTTGTTAACCGACCTGTAGTTAGTGAAATTGTCCGGCCAGTTTTTGAGATGACTCCTTCACCAACTTCCTAGAAGAAAGTAAACTCTAGTAATGACTTTGATAATGGTAGCTCGAATTCTGAAAAAAAAAATTTGAAGATGAGGTAAAAACTAAAGCTACAACCCTGGCTGCTGTAAGAGTTCTACCAAAGATGAGTGACGAGAATGACACTTCAGAAAATGAATCTGATGAGTGTAATGAATCTGACAATTCAGACACAAACGAAGCCACTTTTTGACTATTTTGTATTATTAAGTGTTTTTTCTTAGAAAGAACAACCTAATTAGCTCTAATCCATGAATTCGTACGAAATTTATAGTTGAATAACTAAAATATATAACGTATAATAACTAATCGATTTGATTTAATCATTTTGAATTCTGCTCTTTCAAATGTTTGGCCCGATTCACATTGACTGTAAGAAAAACTAGTAAGAAACATATTTTTACTTTTATTCAATGGTCTTGATTAACTTTTTAAGTTAATTAATTAGTTGTTTAACCAAGTGATTGCGGAATTCAAATGCAACACTCTACTCCTCTCTTTTATATATATATATATATAGACAATCACACGAAGATATTTTTGGAAATAGTCTAATTGTGAACGTTCCTGTGAAGACCTTTTTTAATCATAGTTCATACTTATGATAGAATTCCATATGGGAAGCTTACCTCGTAATTTATGTAGAAGGAGTCTTTTGTTTGGTTGCTAGGAACCACAAAATTCTTACTTGCACATTCTGGTGAGGTGTTGTTTTCAGATTTCCAGATATATTGTCATTGATACAATATGAACTCATGCATATTGGAGCAATAAATTAGGTACTAGAGAGGAGTAATCATTACATTACCACTTCCTTAGTCCTGATAAAGACGATGCTTAGAATCGGACTCATTAACTTATTGCATTACAAGGGAAATTAGAAATTTCTTACCCCATGTAGAACGAAGGATGACATCAGGATCGGTCATGAAACTTGGTGGTGTTCCCCTCCTGTGAAAGGCCAATATTGCGTTCCACTGAGGCTCTGTGCGTTTATGTTGCTTCTTCTTGATCTGCTTTGATGATTTTAAACCAAGAAAAAATTGGAGGACATATCGATCCTTCACACAATATAGCGTTCATGTCCCACCTTAAAAGAGAGAGAGAGAGAGAGATCTTGAGTTTAAATCTATAAATCATATTCAAAATAAATAGTTATTACTCTTATCTCCAACCCAACGAAATTAATTCGTTCAAGACTAGATTGTAATAATTATTCTACTAATTTCATAGTCCTAAATCAAAAGGTGAATTAAAATTATCTCTAACATGTATCCCTATTAATGAAAACATTTGATACTTGAAATTTATAGAAATTCATTATTATCTTATCATGAAACTTAATTTAATTAGAAAGAGTGAAGATGATAGGACTTCAACTTAGAACAAAGTTTTATCATAAATCCCTACCAGATTTAATAGTTTTACCGACGAAAATTTATATCGGTATTTACACTAGCAATCCATCAACACATATGTTACCGATGAACTCGCAGACAGAAACAGTACGTCAGAAAAATTCTCGTCAGTAATTTATAGATTGTCGGTAATAAATTTGCAGACGAATAAAGTGTGCCAAAAAAAATTTACCTTCTTTATTTCATAGGTATATCCATCGGTAAATATAACATATCACTGACAGAATACCACATGTAATTTAATCGGTGTGTTAACAGTAATTATGATATTTTCAGTAATTCTTTTTCAACTCTATAGAATATATTGACGGTCTAGTTTCGTCAATAACCCCATTAATAATAGTGGCATTTGCAGTAATTCTTTTCTAACTTACTGAAATATATTGACAGAGTTGTGCCGTCAGTAACCCCGTCAGTAATATTTTAAAAAAAAATTGGATAGAAGTAGAAAAATAATTAAAATAAAAGATATTGGGGACTGTAAAGGCTAAGTTGTGTAAAATTAATAAATTTCCTGGAAAAGAACTTACATAACCCAACTTGAGTAGGCTAGAAGTCAAACGATGAAGAGGACTCAAATAAAAAATAGCAAGACCTCACAAATCAAACAACAAGGTTAAGAAAAAATAGGGGTCTATATTTCAAATCAGATAAAGATGCATGAGTATCATTTGACTCCAAAACATTGAACAAATGTGTTTTGCCAAAATTCATAAGAAAAATCCCCAGTGGGATCCATCAAAAGGAAGGCTACCTCGAAATGGTCAAGAATTGAAAATGTCTTTGAAAATTTTTCACTTTTGAGAAATTTTTTACCTGAGCAAGCCGCCCATGAGAATTAGGCCACACGCAAAATCTTTGTATTTTTCAATTGGAAAGGTCACTCATCACAATAAGATCAATTTTGAAAAAAAAATTTCGAGTTTTTCACTAATAGGCAGGTCGCCCATGAGAATTAGACCACTTTTAAAAAGTCAAAGTCTCTGATTTTTTTACCAACTGGCAGGTCGCCTGGAATAATTAAACTACTTTAGAAAAATCTTCGTATTTTTCACCAACAGACAGCTCATCTAGAACAATTAATTAAACTATTCCCTAAAAATCTTCGTATTTTTCACCAACATGCAGGTTGCCTAGAACAATTAGACTACTTTTAAAAAATCTCTGTATTTTTCACCAAACGGCAGGTCGTCTGGAACAATTAGACCACTTTTAAAAAATCTCTGTATTTTTTACCAACGAGCAGGTAATCTGAAACAATTAGACTTTTTTCGAAAAATCTTCGCATTTTTAACCAACAGGCCTAGAACAATTAGACCACTTTAAAAAAAGCTTCATATTTTTCACCAACGAGCAGGTCGCCTGGAACAATTAGACCATTTCTGAAAATTTCTGGATCTTAATTGATAAGGTAATTCACCTTTCAAATGACTAATTGTTTTAGATTTCACTCTCTCTCAAGGAAATTCATATGTTAGTTTACTACTTTTGAAGTTTTCAGGATTTTTGAAGGAAGTAAAAGTTCTTTTCCATAACTACTGTTCTTTATAAATTTTCTACTCAAGGCCAAAAGGAAACAAGAATTTTCAATGGCTTTACATCGTAAATATTATAAAAAGAGGGCAACTGTCATAATCTAATTTTTTTAATTTCTAGGAAAATACAAAATATATATATATATATATATATATATATATATATATATATATATATATATATAATTTGAGAATTAGGTCAAGATAACAAAAATTGAAGGTTTGGGGATGAAAAGAAAAAATAGAGACAAAGGAAGAAGAAGAGAAGAAACTAAGGAGACAGAGAAGGAGAGAACCCAGAAAGTAGAGAAAAAAAAACCTAAAAAAAACAAAAAGGGAAAGAACAGAAAACAACAACACAGAAGCAAGGATCTAGTGTTGATTTGTCCAATCCAACAACAAAAAAGAGAGAACAAAAGGGGAGATTACACAGAGAAAAAGCAAACAAAAAGAAACACAACAAAATAGAAGAAGCCAAAGAGAAGAACAACCAGAGAGAAAACAAACGAAAAGAGAAACAGAGAGCAAAGTCTAGCCAACACACCATCACCCTCAACTTCGTCTTCAGCAGCAACTCACAAGTAAAGTCATTCTTCTTTCCTCGCATGTAGTTGCAAGCATGCATGAATAATTCACACATGTCTGCTGCTATGACCAGCTTGGTCACTGGTCTAGGCTAATGATCAAGGTAGGCCAGCTGGATCAAGCCCAGCCTATATGGGTGGGCTAGATCCAACCCGCCATAAAAAAAAAAAAACAAATATTGAGACCGGTTTGGACCTGGACCTTAAGCCAAGCCAGCCCAATTTTCTTTGGGCTAAGGACGTGTTTGGAAAAACACACCCTTATGCCATTTCCCTTTAATTTTACTTTTAATTATTTTGATATCTAGGCCTTTTTAGATATCAAAAAATTATGAAAAAAATTAATGACCCTTTTGGAATTATTTATGGCTCCCTCGTATTTTATTTGTTTTACTTCACTGAGTATTTGGGTTGTAGACTTTTACTATAAAATGTTAATCTAGTATGCGATACATATCTGTCTTTTTCTTTTTCACTAAAAAAAATAAAATAAAAGGATATGTTTTGTTTTCAATCCAAATTTTATTGATTTATTCACTAACATCAAAGTAAGGAATACCATACTTTTTTGGTTACGTTATATTTACCAACATTATAGTTGGAAGTATTTGTAGTTGAATATTCACTGGCACCAGAGTCAGGAATATTATAAGCAGGCCATCAAAAATAGAATAAAACAAACTCATAGCAATTTAAAACAAAACCAGCAATGCAACTATCTCAGGTATGATGTTTAAAAGGTGATAGTATCTTTTCTTTTGCTTAATTAGTTCTGTACCATAGAATCTCTATTAAGTAGTAAGGGTTTCTAGTGACCGTAATACTAGGTGGCGACTCCTTAAACCAGATATTTTTCCTCTTTAAGAACAAGATGTCAGATATATGTTCTTTTACCATAAAATTTTAAAGGTCGTCGTGATGTCGAGTGTGATATAATTAATTTTGACCAAATTATAATGGGGATCTATTATGATTCCTCTATCAGTGATGTCATACCAATAGCATTTGAGTAAAAATACTCTATTATGCTCGCTATGATATTGCAATTCAATGACCTCTTCTAACTTCTTATAGTAGTCAACTTCAAACTCATTGAAATCGATCTCTTATCACAAACCCCACTATTATATATCTTTCTACCCTGCCTAAATTCTTTAGTATGAAACACATGTCCATTGACAAAATACTCATTGTAGCACTTTACTTTTTTTTAAGACCTAGACCTAGTAAAGATTATAACGGCTCGGCCCAACCTACCAGATATTATCCATTTTGGGCCTTATCGCCCTCACGGATTTGTCTTGGTGACTATGAATGGCCCTAAAATGCATCTGACAATTCAGCAACTAGCACTACTAATAAGTCCAACTACCAACTCCTCACCTGCCGATGTGGGATATTACAATCCACCCCCCTTAAAGAGTTCAGTGACCCCATCGACACCACCGGACAGCCAATGAGGCCGGCTCTGATACCAAATGTCACAGCCCGGCCCAACCTGTCAGATATTGTCCGCTTTGGGCCTTACCGCCCTCACAAATTTGTTATTGGTGACTAAGCATGGCCCCAAAAAGCGATTGACAAGTTAGCAACCAGTACTACTAATAAGACCACCTACCAACTCCTCACCCGTCGATGTGGGATAATACAATGGCCACTCCCCCTTGCAGAATATTGTCAGCTATGGCTCAGCCCAACCCGGCTTCAATGCCTCACGGTTTTGTTCCTAGCAGCCTACAGGCCCCAAAACATGTCCTACAATGTTAGGTACCAATTGCCTTAATATCCCCTGACTCTGGACATTTTTCTCTCAATGTGGGATGGTACAATCCCCCTCACCTTAAAAACAAGCCGTCCTCAACTCTGATATCATATGCAAGGCCCGGCCCACTCCCCCTTGCAAAATATTGTCCTTTATGGCTCAGCCCGGCCTGGCTTCCACGCCTCACGGTTTTGTTCCTAACAGTCCACAAGCCCCAAAACGCATCCTACAAGGTTAGGTACCAACTACCATAATATACCTTGGCTCTGAACACTCTTATTTCGATGTGGGATGTTGCAAAGATAAAGTAACATTAACATTCTTTTCCAATTGATAAATTTGGTACATGAAGTACAACTATGAAAAGTTAATAAAAAAATATGTAATCAAATTAAGTATCCCGAGAGATAAAAATAATTAATCGATGAAACCTAATTATTCAGCTTTCTTAAGAAAGTTATCATCTTTGTTGTGTGGGTTACATGATCACGAGATTTATATCAGCATGCATCATGTAAGTATCAGTGTACTTCTCTCTCTTCCTCTCTCTCATGACTGAAAACCTGGTAACGAAATTGGTTGGTAAATAATTGTGTGTTTGTGCATATGTAT
>Ga0325404_1003914_pt1 | contig 15891 bp, 8 predicted proteins | sample PopdelMetagenome_18_FD_205664 | JGI IMG/M metagenome (GOLD analysis project Ga0325404, IMG submission 205664) | Populus deltoides microbial communities from Bellville, Georgia, United States - Xylem-Control-R1 | ecosystem: Host-associated > Plants > Phyllosphere > Stem > Wood/Secondary xylem... | reverse complement strand
GCCAGTTGGTATTGGGAGTGCAATGGCTTGCAACTCTCGAACCAGTCAGGACTGATTACAAGCAGCTCACCATGAATTTCAATATTGCAGGAATTTCTCACACATTTCAGGGATTAGGGAGAACTAGCATTGAAGCCTTAACAGATAAGGAGTTCAAAGGATTACAAAGCTTGGGATTATTCTTCCAAATAATTCCTTCCAACATCGACAACAAATCACCGTCCTATTCTTCTGAGATCAGTCAACTTTTAGCTCAATTTTCTCTGGTGTTTGAAACCCCAACCAACTTACCTCCACAACGGTCACATGATCATCACATTCCATTACTTCCAACAGCGGGACCAGTCACTGTGAGGCCATATCGATATCCTTATTATCAGAAGACTGAAATAGAAAAAATGGTCAAGAAGCTTCTGCAATCTGGTTTAATCAGACCAAGTCACAACCCGTTCTCCTCCCCAGTTCTATTAGTGAAAAAGGCAAATGGTGCATGGCGATTTTGTGTGGATTATCGAGCTCTCAATGACATCACGGTGAAAGATAAATATCCAATTCCAATAATTGATGAACTATTAGATGAGCTGCATGGTGCCAAATTTTATTCTAAATTGGATTTATGTTCTGGATATCATCAAATCTGTGTGCATGATGCTGACATTCATAAAATAGCTTTCAGAACTCATGAAGGGCATTATGAATTTGTTGGGATGCCATTTGGTCTCACCAATGCGCCAGCAACATTTCAAAGTCTTTGAATGATCTCTTTCGTCCCTACCTCCGACACTTTATCTTGGTTTTCTTTGATGACATTCTAGTATATTCAAGATCATGGGAGGACCATCTCACTCATCTGCAAACTGTTCTACAGATCTTCTCAGCTAACAGTTTATTTGCCAAATTGTCCAAATGTCAATTTAGAGTTTTACGGGTCAATTACGTGGGCCACATCATTTCTGAGCAAGGAGTATCGGTTGATCCCACCAAAATCCAAGCTATCAATGAATGGCCACCACCAACAACAACAAAAGGGGTCCGTGGATTTCTTGGGTTAGCTGGTTACTACCGAAAATTTATCCGTCATTTTGGGTGAATAGCAGCACCCCTACACCATCTCTTGAGCAAAGATGGATTTCAGTGGAACGATGCAGCAAAGAAGGCGTTCCAACAGTTAAAAGAAGCACTGACATCCCCACCAATTTTACGCCTTCCTGATTTTACTCAACAATTCATCATTGAGTGCGTTGCTGGTGGAATAGGATTGGGTGCAATTCTGCTCCAACAGAATCAACCGATTGCCTATTTTAGTGAAGCATTGAAAGGGTCAGCCTTAGTATTGTCCACATACGAAAAAGAAATGTTGGCAATCGTCAAGGCAATCAAGAAATGACATCCATACTTGTTGGGGAAACCTTTTACAGTTTGCACTGATCACAAAAAGTCTCAAATACCTCCTGAAGCAACGAATTACTACACCTGCACAAACATGCTGGCTGCCAAAACTGCTTGGTTATGATTACAAAATTGAGTATAAACGTGGCTCTGAAAATCAAGGTGCTGATTCATTATCACGTGTAGTTGAATTCCAGTTTATATCCATTTCTCAACCACAGATTGGTGGCCATTGCTTCAGAAGGAAGTCCAGCAAGACTCCTTTTATGCTAACTTACTACACAAACAACCCTCTCAAGCTGACAATCAACTGCTCCTCCGTGATGGCATTTGGTTCAAGCGAGACAAAATCTATTTGACCTCCAGCTCTCCTTTGATCCCAAAGATTTTGGTTGACTGTCATTCGTCACCTGTAGGTGGGCACTTTGGGTTTCATAAAACTCTTTCTCGCATAAGACAGAGTTTTTTTTGGTCTAATATGCGGCAACATGTGAAGGAATTCTTGCAACAATGTGATGTCTGTTAGCGATTTACAACAGATTGTATGCAGCCGACAGGATTGCTTCAGCCTCTACCCATCCCTACTCAAATATGGAAGGAATTTTATTTCAGAGGTAGAGGAAGCTGAAATAAAAATTGTTCTATAAAAAAAAGATAAATTTAAAAATGTAGGCTGCAATTTATAAATTTTGAGGTTAGTATATATATACATAATTTATTAATAAAAATATAATTTATTTTTAATATTTATTTATGTTTGATTAATGATTATAAAATAAAGATAAAGTTCTTGGGATAAAAATATTTTGTATGAAAATCATAAATATTTTATAATTATAAGGATTCTTATTCTATCATATCATTGTCCATAAACGTTCATGGTCATTGCTCTTTTTAGATTGATATATGTTATGCTCTCTTTTTTTTAAATGAAGTAGTTATTCACAAATGATACATGAAATTAATATCTAAGTGCTTATTTATAAAAAGTTCACTAAGTTGACCTGTACGATAATTCTACATGGAGAATTATCCGAGTTTATGAAAAGATTGTAAAGTTATGTAAATGATCCTTGGACTTGAGATAACTAAATTAGAAACTGCTACATTTTGATCATGACTACGCATTGCTTTAATCAAGTGCAACAAATAACTAAATATTGGATAGTGTAGAAATTATATGAAGGTATTTGAGTGATCAATAAATAATTCATTACCTTAAATAAACTATAAAACATTTTCATTTTATTCTCAAATTGTATTAATTATCAAATTCTTGTTTAAGGTAGAATTAATGACTATTATATTGAGAACTAATATAATTTCATAGGGAAATACACTTCATACGTACTTAATATTTAAAGTAGAATATTATTAATGAAAGAATATTCGTTACACTAAAAAATTGTTTGCTGAAAGGCTAATCAAATCACAAATGACTTATATGATATTTATATTTAGGAGGTTATGACATATTGCTAAATGCTACACTTAATTTTCAAATATAAATTAATTAATTATTAAATTGTTGATAAACTAAATTGTTTAATTTATCTAAACCTATTTTAATTTTATGATTATGATTTATATTTGGAAAAATATATTAGAAACAAAATAGTTTATGCATATTAAAAATCCTTCATGAAAAATTAAACTCAAAATCAAGTATGAATTGATTATAAAATAAGTTTTAGAAATTTAGGAACTAGAATGTAATTTATACAGAGGATTATAATTTTGGGCTTAGAGAACTCAAGTATGAACTTGATTATATAAATTTCTATTAACTATCCTGAAATTAAATAGGTGATATTTTCAAGGAGTAAAATAATATTTTACAATGATTAGAGAAGTTAGGCTATTTCTATAAATACAAAGCTATGTGTATTTTTTTTTTGGTGAAAATAAAGAAAACTTATGAGTAATATGGAGTAAAAATAATAAATAGCTAGCACTCTAATTTTAGTAATTACTATCCTCTAAAAGGTTTTTTAAACTAGTAATTTGTGTAGATTACTTTTAGAGCTCGAATAACTGATTGACTAGTAGCTTGTGATAACTTTTGTAACAAAAGGCTAATCAAAACATAAAGGAAGAATGCTCTATTAAACTTTAAATAGCCCTTGCTACAAGGATTAATGAAACATTTAGTGGTAAGGGTAAAATTAGATAAATAATTTGAATAATACAAGGATTTATTTTCAGCTATTTAATAAGTTCTTATTTAAAAAAAATGGTAAGACAAATTGTATTATATCTCAATGTCTATTGGTGTTAACTATATTGGTGGCCCATGTTATATCGTTGACTGGACAAAACTTTTTTTCATTGTAAAAAAAATGATTAAGTGATAGAAGCGTTTTTAAAGAAGCAAGAGAAAGCTAAGAGTTAGGTTATTGACTTTATTGGATTCAATAATCTCTGTTAATTATGATTAAAAAACTAACTCGATTTAACTTTGGTAAACCAATGAAATTTATGACCTGACATATGAGATCGGGATTAGAATAACCCTATAAAAGGATGGAATAAAAAAATCAATTGTAAAAAATGACTTAATCCAACGCGGGCTAATTTTTCAAATCTATGACCAGAGTTGTAAGGCTAGAATTATCCCATAGAAGGTGAACTCAAAAATTCATTAAATTAAAATTTCAATTAATAAAATATTGAGAGATGAAATTAAAAAAGAAAGTTCCAATAAAAAAACAAAACAAATTGTAATTAAAAGAATAAGAATAAAATCTGACATAAAAATAAAATGAAATAAAATAAGACATTAAGGGACACATTTAAAAAAATAATTCAATCAAGAGAATGAATAAAAACAAAAAAATCACAATCAAAAGAATGAGGACCAAATATAACAAGTAAAAAAAATTAGAGGATAAAACTGAAAGAAAATTTGAATTTCATGAATTATTTCAAATAAAAGAAATAGCAAGAAAAAAATAGGGACCAAATCTAAAAGAAAAAAAAATCAAAGAGATGCTTTGAAAATGTGTAGAGGCCAATACTAAAATCGAGAAGGAGAGAGGAAAAAATGAAGAAAAAAGAGATTATTGATGCAAAACCCGAGATCATTTAGTCACAAGCACCACCCAAAATTGAAAGGGCTACCAAACAATTTAAAAGACAAAACCCAAGATCATTTAGTCAACCCGAGCTCAAATCTATTTTTTCATGAACTTTCAAGATACAAAAACACCTGATATGAACTCCCCTAATTAAAATAGAATAATTTGACATAAAAATCCTTCATTTTAGTGGTCTAAATCGGTGTCAACAACAAGTTTCTCTTTCTACTACGGGAGTCTAACGACCCCTCTTTTTCTCCTCTCTCAACCAAGGACAAAAAATTAACAAAAATAAACATCTGTAGCAAAATGGAATTGGAACAATTTTGAGGGATGAAAAATGTATAATTTGTGCGATTGTTTAAGATGGAGAACGAAAGTGTATTTTTTCGAAACTTATGGCACTCCACCTATATTTGCCGCATTTTTCATTTCAGTTCGCCTTCTTCCAATCCCACCCTTTCATAAAAAATTAAAATCAGTTGCTCCTTAAATTGGACTAAATCACCCAAAAATAAAGTTTGAGGACTAAAAAAATAAAATATTTACATAGTGACAAGAAAAAACTATCAGAAATTCGCTTAATACCAACAGAATTGTCGACGGAATAATTCTGTCGGTAATTTGGGGTCGCCTTTACCAACAAATTTACTCCGTTAATAATTTCATCTGTAAATACCGACGGATTATGGTCGTCGGTATATACTGATGAATTTACGGACGGAATGTTGAGAATTTTTTTTAAAAAAGGCGGTTCGCTGACTTAGAGGTTATTGCAGGTATTTTTTACCGACGGAATCACTGAGGGATTCAAAACGCCAGGTCCGTACGGTGACGTGACTGATTCATCGATGGAAAGGCCGACGGAATTACCGAGGGATTCAAAACATCATCTCTGTATGGTGACGTGACCGGTTCACCGATGAAAAATGCTGATGGAATAACCAAGGGATTCAAAACGGCAGCTCCGTACGGTGACTTATTCTATTTACCGTCAGAATAGCCAACGGAATCACGGACAGAAAAGGCCGTCGGTGAATCCGTCGGCAAAAGTTAATACATCAATTGTCACTCGACCTTATCCTCCCCTATTTCTCCTTCTTCTTCCTCATCTAAACTCTTTCCAACTGCAAACAACCAGCCCCCCTCCCAAAAAAAATCTCCCTCTTCTTAGCACAACAAGTCATATACTTGAAGTCTTCTTGTCACAATATCCGTGTTCTGATTTACCTACGAATTTTTATCAGTTTTTGTAAGTAATTCAATCTTTTTAAATTTTAACATTTAAATATCATGGTTTTTATTGTTTTTTTAGTATATGTATTTTGTTAGTAGATGTACATGTTTTATTGTTATTTCTCAAACAAACTTGTAGTATATGAATGTATAATTTTATGCTTGTTGTGGTTTGTTTTAGATTTTGTAAGATTGTATTTGTTTGTTATGGTTTTATTGAATTTTATAATTTTATACTTGCCACAATTACCGACGCTTTTACCGACGGAATAAAGTCCATTGGTCATTTGTCGGCGGGTAAGATTACAGACGAAATCACCGATGGATGGTGCGAATTTCAAAGGGCGGTGCATTAAATGCATCTCTTACCGCGTGAGATTGCTGATGAAATTACCGACGAACAATGAAAAATATGGAGGGTAATTAAAAATGTTGGTGCAAAATTCAAAAATTACCGACGGAATAAATTAAAATAATATTTTTTTTGTATCCGTCGGTGAAGCCGTCAGTAAAACTGCCCTATAAATTCTAGTGACCGCCCATTTAGTTCATTTTTTCATCCCTTCTGTTCTTCACCTTCAATTTCGAATTTTTTCCTCTGATTTCTTCAAGGCATTCACCAACAATCTCTAACAAGTGTTCTTGTGAATCTTTATTAGGTTAAAAGTTATGTGTATCCTCTATTTCATTTGCTTTAAGGGTTTTTTTTTGTTTTAGGTATTTTTATTTTTTTGTGTTTTTTGTTTTGGTGTATTTTTAAAATGTAGATAAAGTCTTGAAATCAACCCATTATTAAGGTAAGCATGTTTCATTCTTAAAGTCTATAGTTTTTTTTTGTTGAATTTATTGAATATAGTTTATTGTTGTATTGGCATAATTATTGAATAATTTGTTGAATTGTAATTGTTAATATTGAATTTACCTTAGAATAAGTTATTGAATATGTTGGAATAATTAGTAATTTTACTACATTATTGCATGATTTGTGTTTAATTATTTGCATTAATTTTAATTGTTAGTCTAGAGTTTTTGTTGAATTTATTGAATATATGTTATTGTTGTATTGGCATAATTATTGAATAATTTGTTGAATTGTAATTGTTACTATTGAATTTACCTTAGAATAAGTTATTGAATATGTTGGAATAATTAGTAATTTTACTACATTATTGCATGATTTGTGTTTAATTATTTGCATTAATTTTAATTGTTAGTCTAGAGTTTTTTTTGAATTTATTGAATTTTTTATATTGTTTATATTTATATAATGATTGAATATGTTGTTAATGTTGAATTTACCTTGTAATTAGAATGAATGTTATATGTATAGTTGTTATGTTATATACAATATTAGTATAGATGGAGTCAATTGGTTGTGGCTTTTGTCAATATTTGCAGATTTATGGATTTGGGTACTATCCAGTATAGGGGAGGTGCTGTCGAATTTTTTTTAACATTCGAATTTAATTATATAATTATTCGTATACAATTGTGTAGATGCGTAGAATAAAAACTAGAGTTGGTCGCTCACGTATGGTCGCAGCTAATTCTTCTAGCAATGAGGATGACGTATCCTTAGGTGCCTTTCAAGAAGTGGCACCTACGCCACCTGCAATGTCAACCAATGCTGCCTGTTCTAGCACAGGTTCACAGCGTAGAGGTGGCGTGCCTTCACAGCGGAATCAGTTCACCCGCAAGTACGAGGCACAGTGGAAGGACGACCTTTCAATGTAAGTTTGTTAAGGTTTTAGTTTTTTCTTTTAAATTATAATATAATTTATGAACAATTAATCAATATTACATGAATTTAATTTATTTTCAGGTTCACAAACATTGAGGCCGCCCGAGTAATATCATCGGCGTTTAAATCGTCGATGGAGATTCCATTATTTCAATGGAGTCAGGTATCTAGACATGCTGAATGAATAACTCAAATCGATGCATGGTTTAACAGATTTGAGGTTGGTGTTAATTTCTAATTTCCAGCTTATTTCTAATAATTTATTAATACAATTGTAACTAAATTATCATTTTTATTTATCTAATTATTTATACACAACACAAATTCGCCTGGGATAGGGCGCATGACAAAGTTGTGAGGAGGGTGTGAGAAAATCACGCGGCAACTAGGTAACATCGAAAACAATACAAGATTTTTTTAGGGAAAAATTTATGTTTCAACTTCTAATTTCTCGTTATGGAAGTAGGTTGCGTGATTTTTGGTATGAAGCACAAAAAAAAGCTAAAAAAACCGCGAGAGATAGGGGTCTCCAAGGCTGGAACGACGTGGTGATTTGGAGGGATTTCAAACCGATATACATCCCGGAAGATATATGGCCGCACTATCTTGAGCACGTGACGTCTGAGCTGTTCACATGACGCTCACAGTCTGGTGCTGGCAACCGAAATCGGCCAATTCATGGCTCGGTGACAACGCACACTGGCGGCTCCGTTCTGTTTGCTGCACATGCGAAACGGATGGTAAGATTAATTTAAATGAAATATATTGTTAAATTAATTTGTTGTTAGTTAATCTTTTTTCATTATAGGCTACGTCTTTTGGACGTGAGCCGAGCCCGATGGAGTTGTTTGTGGAGATGCACATGCAGAGTCAAGACCGCCAAAAGGGGGCGCAACAGTTCGTTGACAATCGTGCTCAACACTTAGTAATATGTTTTTTCAACCATTTTATTTTGTAAGTTATTATTTTTATTGAATTGAATATGATGATTACTTTTTTTATTTTCAGGAGACCTATAATAGCCGGTTGATGGAGAGATATGGGACGATCCTTTGACCTATTCGGAATTCGATCCAGATTTGTTGATGTAGGTTGGATCGTCTGGTGGACCCGATAAAAATCGGGTTTATGGGCTCTCCAACACTACGACCGAGAACTTGCGAGCGACCCGTAGTGTTTCAACCATTGGGAGCTCCCAATTAATATCGAGCACTCAATCTAAGGAGTTTGTGGCCTTGCAGCAACACACGGCTCACGGCGCATGCACAACTCAAAGCGGATAATGCACAACAAAAAGCGGAGCATGACCAGCTTCGCGAATTTGTCATGAACATGGCATCACAGAGTAGTGATACATGTGCGCCCCCTCCTTTTTGGCCGTATAACAACCAGCCTCCTCCTCCTCCTCCAGCTCCACCATTATGTTAATTTATAATGAATATTATTTAACTTTAATAGTTAATTTAATATTTTTTTAAACACTTTCAGTTTGTAATGAATATTATTTAACTTTATTTCTTTTGTTTTTGATGTTTAATAAAAAAATTATTTGCATAATTGGTTTTTATTACCATTAATTTATATAATTTTATATTATGTATTCTAAATAATTTTTTGAAAACATAAATTAAAAATAATCACAGAGGGTTTTACCGACGGAATATATCCGTCGGCATTTGACAGGCCACATTCACCGACGAATTTACAGACGGATATATTCAGTCGGTATTATACACTCACCGACAACTTTACCAACGGAAGTAATCCGTCGGTATTGCATAGTGCCTGCCACAACGACCGACGAATTTACAGACGGATATATTCGGTCGGTATTCCAAACATTCACCGAGAAGTTTACCGACGACTTTAATCCGTCGGTATCCCACACATCACCGACGGGCTAAAATCTGTCGGTATATTTCATGCGGGAAACTTTTTTTTTGCGCGCAATTTCTGTTTGTAAAACCGTTAGCAAATGTTTTTTTTATTTTTCCGATCGATATGGCAACGGAATCTGGTATTACCGACGAAAGGAAAGCCGATGGACTTAGTCCGTCGGTAAATATATTACCAACGAAACCTTAATCACATACCGACGGAACATTTCCACCGGTAAAATTGTGAAATCTCGTAGTGAAAAGAAGAGAAAATCCAACGTGTTTTAGAGTATTAAAAAGTATATTAGTTATTTTAATATAAAAAAACAAAAGCAAATCACTATACACAGTTGCGAAGGCCAATTGTTTTTGTTGACGAAGGCAAAATCATAATTTTATTATATCAATTGTGATGCTAATAAGTTTATATCTATACTAAAAATGTTACAGTATAACCACTGCACCTTTGGGCATTCTTCGAAGAGGGCAGTCCACAGATCGGAAAACAATGCTTAGTAATAGTATACATCATAGTAGTAATTTCTAGTCCATAACAAAAGTATCCATACAGTATAGTGTAGCACAAATATGTGCACATGTACAGCATTATTTCCAAGGATGTTTCAGTCAGACATGATTACAGTTTGTCTATAAGCACAGATAAACAGCACAAGCAAGCAAGGCTCCTTGGACCCACTCCCGTGAATAATAAACCAGCGTTCCCCTTACACAGTAGATAGTGCTGAGAACCAAACACAAAAACCAAAAAAGTAGCTGCACTAAGACAACCATGGTAGAGTACCCACCAATTTATCTTCCCGACTACTACTCTTAGCAATCAGTTAAGCCCTTTATCTGTCTTTCTTGCATCCCATCTCCTCCCATTTTCTATAACCTTTAAGTTTTAATACTTTTCCTATTATTAATCCTGTATACAGGGTGAATCTCTGGATATAGTCCAACATATGGAGCAAGCTCGTTATTGGATGTTGACTAAACGGAAGCATAGTTTGGATTCTCATTTTCAGGCTTCAACCAATCCTTCGTTTGATGATTCTTGGGAAGAACAAGCTTTCGCTGAAGATGCAGCTGGTCCTCTCGGAGGATGTATATGGCCTCCAAGATCTTATTCTTGTAGCTTTTGTCGAAGAGAATTTAGGTCTGCTCAAGCTCTAGGAGGTCATATGAATGTCCACAGGAGGGATAGAGCTAGACTCAAGCAATCTCCAAGTCCTCACAATGAAATTCTTCATCATGAGCATCAAAAACCTCGCAATCACCTTCAAAATCCCTATACATCTTTCGGTTTTCAATACCCATCTCAGCTTTGTACCTTGGATTATAGCCCTAACCCTAATTCTGATCCTGGTTTTATTCCATCCCCAACTTCATCTTCTAGGGTTTCAAATACATCTACTCAAGAGAATTTCTGTGATAAAACCATTTCCCCTCCTTTCACTTCTTTTATTGTTGAAGAACAACAAAAGAGATCCCATAAATCTTCCCCCCCGCCACAGACTAAGTTAGCTAAAGAAAGATGTCATATATCTGCTCTAAGCACTGAAGTAGAGCAGAATTCAAGGAAAATAGAATCAGGATGTAGAGCCAAAGTAGATTATGTCCAAACAGATTTGTCTGTCAGCTTGAATTTAGTCGTTCGACGAACTCGCCCGAGCATATCAGACTGTGGGGAGGAGCCTATGAGCTGCAAGAAACGGAGGATTGATAAATCATCATTACCTTTCTTTCTAAAGTGTAATTCAGTTGATAAACATCATGTCCAGTCAGAGGTGTTTGAAATTAGCCCTTGCACTGTAGATGAATTGGATCTTGAGCTCAGGCTTGGTGACCGGCCTAAGGTAAAGTAGTTGCAGAATCTCGAGTGCTATCGAACATATTACTGGCCGTCTGGTACCTTCTTTATTATGTTGTTTGATTTCCTCTTTGCCGTTTTTTCTTCTTTTCCTTTCTTAGATCATGAGATCATGGCCTCTTTTCTTTGTTAGATCCTTGATCACTTCGGCTATCTCTCAATCGTTTATGATTTCGCCAGGTGCATGTAACAATAACAATATTAAGAAAAGCATGACAGAAAAAAATGAAGAGCTCATCTATCTTCCGCGATATCTTGTTTATAATAGCGAATTTTTTTGATTGCATCGACCATAGTTATTAACCACGGAAAGGTAATTATGAATGGATCACGATAATTTCTATGCCTGTCCAATTCATTTCATTGTTGTTTTGCACTCTTATTACCAGATTTACTAATAAGTATATTGACATCTTCTCTTGCATTTATTTTCAAATATTCTTAACTCATATGCTCAACGAAACACAGTTAATTTTTTATGCAAAATCTTTCTGCTGTTTAATTTTCTCGGCATACTTCACAGAAGAAAATTCGTTTAAGAACTCGTAAGTTTAAGACTAGCTGGAGAAGTTTTAGCATTGATCTACAACTGGGATATGCTTCAAATTAAGATGGAATTAATTGCAATAGTGTTTGTTTTTCTGAGAGAGAAAGACTGGAGGGACGGAGAGATCAATAATGGCAGTTTTGGAGCTTTGGTGGTGAGATTAATCAGGTTTAAAGGTAATGGCTAAAACTGCATGGAATAACGTGAGCACATATCCCCATTCAGCACCTCACTGACATTCTATCAGAGAATTAAACTGAACGCATAAGACACACAGAGATTGGTTTCCAAGGACACATAAGTCAGATACATCACAACATCGATTCCCTTTTTTCTTGTACTATTGTCTTCATCATCAGATTTGTTATAGTTTCAATATATCATCTCTCGCATAAGTCCATTTGTTTGTGTTCTCTTCTATCACTATCTCTCTCTCTCTCTCTCTGTCGTGTTTATAATCCCTCCAAAAGTTTCTACCTACTATGGGAATCACTGCATTTAAGAATTGCAAATCATCCATTTAAGTATTGCAAATGATTATATAATATGCATTTAAGTATTGCAAATCATCCATTTAAGTATTGGAAATGATTATATAATATGCCTTTACTTGATCACAAAGAGAATATTATCACGTCATGGTTTTTAGCCACTAACTACGCTTCTTTTGTTTCTTCTTTTGTTTGTGCATAATCCCTAATTAGTTATGCATCTTTTCGTTAGCATAAGCCAATTGCCAAAACAATTAGAGAGTAAAATAATTAAAGTAGTAAAAACAACCACCATCAAAACCCTAGCTAACCCTAGGTTTGTGTTCAAAGTGGAAAACCAAGCAAGATCAAGAATCACAATAAAGGATTAGCTAGTGGGCCTTTTGTTTTTCTTCTTTTTTTACAGAAATATATAGGGAAATCCATAGAACGTCCCTTTGACTTTAAGGACATTTCAGAGGAAACTGAGAGGTCAGAGGTATCATAAAGGAGGAATTCAAGTCATACATACCCAACTAATATTTTCCTCAGAAGGCAAAGAAATGAAGAGATGCTTTAATGATTCGAGGTCTGTTTTCATGTGCGTTTTGGTTTCATATGACGCATGTCATGTCATAATCGTTGCAGTAGTTCCCTATAGAGAATGGGGCTGTAGAGTAGAAAGAGTGATTGTATGCCTAGGTCTCAACGAGGTGCTACTTGCGTGAAAGAGGGCTTAAAGTTAATTGGTTGGAGTTCGTCTGCGTTAAGGTTATGAGTTGGATAGGTTTATTTTGGTAACAACTAGCGAGGTCTTAAGAAGTGCGCACAGAAAGAGGTCTCAAAGGAGTCAAGTTGGAAGTGGCAGGAAATGCACATGGGCATGATATGTCTTTTTTCTGTTTCTTTAAAGAGTTATCACAGGATTAAGTGAGGGAATGAGAAGTTATTCTCAGCTTGCGTGGGTTTCTCTGTCAAGGGCATTTTGCAATTCCAAATTATTGTTCAAAGAATGAGAATTTTTTATAATAATACCTTATGGAAGTAGTTTATAATCTTTTTTTCTTTTTTTCTTTTGGTAGAAAGCAGTTGTTTATTTGTTTATAATTGTTTTGACAACTAAGGGTATATTTGCATGGGAGGAAGTTCCCCTCTCGCAGTCACGAGCTCACTTCACACTGGCGACATACTGTTCAGCTACTGCAGTTTGTATATTCAATGTTTTACTCAATTCAGTATCATCGTGGAATCAACCAAGGATTGAATATTAATGCGTTTCCTTGTCTTTAAGGGTAATTCGTCTCTAAGACTTGAAGCCATTTCAGTTCAGAGATTTCATGTTCTACCTCTGCTCTCTCTCTCTGTAAAAGCCTGGCCATTTTGCAGACACATCACCATGGAAGCAAAATAATTGTTTCTTTCTTCTTTCAATAAACCTGACTTCTACGCCAAAATACCATTCTTGTCATTCAGTAGATTCACACCAGAGATAAGGAAAAATTTGATCAAGATCATTGGACGAGTAATAAATATCCAGCACGATTGAATTGGAGAATCATATATTTCTAAAATTGTAAGGTGTTGCGATGTCGCGGTCGTACAAATTAATTACCCTATCTTCAAATACTACACACAAAATAGTTTAGAGCAAGTAAGGGGTCGATCCCACGGGGAAGATTCAAGTCAGATTTTTATGCTAGATGATATGCAATTTGGGGGGGGAGTTTGGATGTTATCTAGGCTAAAGCAAAAGAAAACAAAAAACTATCAAACAAAATTTAATAAAATCAGAAAATTATCAAGAGAACAAACATTGGTCACAAGCACACATCCACCTACAGAAATCAGAACTGATCATGGAAACGAAACATCAATTTATATTCTGAATATTTATCTCTTCTTAACATTGGTTAGTTAACGGATCCGCCGTATAACTAACCCTAACCATCAAACAACCACAGTGTCCGCACTAGTAATTTAATTCAATGGCAGCCTTAAGAACTAGATAAGTTGATTAATCAAGAAAACATAACTGTCCGCAGTCTATGTTTGATTTGATTGAATGTTCTTCCTAAGATTAATAACGCAGATCCACCACAATTATTAAACTCAGTTGCTTCACAAGTTCATATACCACAACTCCGGTTTTTGATATCAAACTTAGCAATAGATTGTCTACAATAATAACTTAGAGTCCGCTCTAGCAATTAAAATAAACAATCATAGAAAAAATAAACATAAGAGAACAAACATATTCATCATATAAACTGAAAAGAAAAGGTAAAATAAATCTCACAATTTTTGAAATCCGAAGGTCAACACTGCCAGATTGCGAGATTTGACTTTGAAGGCTGCGATTTCCATGCTCTTCCTTATTTTATTTTCTTGCCTTAGATTTCCAGAAAGGTATGGATGTTAGCTTTTTAATGTCACTGAAATCACTTCATTTCAACCTCTAGAGCTCACGCTCTGCACAAAACATCGACTGAAAGTCAAATCTGCCAATTATTTTCAATTTACTCATTTTTGCATCTTTCATTCAAAAGTGCCTTCAAAACATAAAACAAAGAATATTAAGGCATTATATATATATAAAACATACTCAAAATATTAGTTAAATATAAATAAAACTATTGAATAATATGGTTGCATGGGAGGTTTTGAAACAAATCCAAGCCAAATATTGGAGATTTCTTGTGACTGTACATATAATCATTTCACCGCCCGTTACCTGGACCGAAGCTCAAAGTCAAGTTCACTGTATCTCGAGGAAATTCTGCTCCACATAACGATTTCATAATCTATTTTCTCAATAAAAAATATTTCAAATACTAATAAAAAAAACTTTAAAACAAAAAAGAAAGAATACAGGAACGTACGGCATCATTAGTTAAACACATTGAATTTATAATACATGCCTTCAAATTATGGATTATTGAGAATATTTACTTCGAATTATTGTACGAGACATGGTCCACCAATAAAGGCATGGACGAGACATGGTTCACCATTAAAGGCATGGACCAAACCAACAAAACATGAACATACAAGTGAATCCACGTCATCAACCCTAGAAAACCCTAGCCATGGTTATCTAAAAGAAAGAGGAGAGACGCTTTTTACTAAATAAACTATTATAATACCATTAAGTAATGGCCATGCGGTATCATTTAATTTTCATATTGTAATTAGGGGTGTTCAAAAAAACCGACCAACCGATTAAACCGAAAAAACCGAGAAAAAATTAACCGAAAAAACCGAACCGATAAAAAAAACCGAATAAACCGATTAAAAAATAAAAAAAACCACCCGGTTCGGTTCGGTTCCGGTTTTAAAAAGCTTAAACCGATGGAACCGGACCAAACCGGACCGGTTTAAAACAAGGTATAAAAGCAACCATCCCTAACCCTAAATCAATTTACTCCTTTCTAGCAGCAGCCGCCACCCCCCCTCCCCTCTCCCTTTCCAGCCTTCCCTTCCCTTGCCCTTGCCCTTCACCTTTCCCCCTTCTCTATTCTCAGCCGCCCCACCCCCTTCCCCTTCCCAGCCTTCTCCTTCCCCTTTTTCCCTTCACCCTTCTCAGCCGCCCCACCCCCTTCCCCTTCCCCCTTCCCAGCCTTCTCCTTCCTCTTTTCCCCTTCACCCTTCTCAGCCGCCCCACCCTCTTCCCCTTCCCTTTCC
>Ga0325404_1003913_pt1 | contig 15892 bp, 7 predicted proteins | sample PopdelMetagenome_18_FD_205664 | JGI IMG/M metagenome (GOLD analysis project Ga0325404, IMG submission 205664) | Populus deltoides microbial communities from Bellville, Georgia, United States - Xylem-Control-R1 | ecosystem: Host-associated > Plants > Phyllosphere > Stem > Wood/Secondary xylem... | reverse complement strand
TATATATATATAAACAGTACAACCTCGAAACGATACGCCGAAACACTCCGAAACTGAAACATTCTATTCCAATTGAAAAAACAAAACACCTACCGAAACGGAATTGACAACCTTGGTATTTATGGGTAAAAATAAGATATCACCAATAGAATATCATTCATAATTTTATTAATGAGTTAACAATAACAATGATATTTGCGGTAATTCTTTTTTAATTTTCTATCATATACCGACGGTCTAGTTCCATCGGTAACCTTATCAATAATAGTGATATTTGCAGTAATTCTTTTCAAACTCTCTAAAATATATACTAACAGAGTTGTGTCATAGGTAACTCCGTCGGTAATATTTTAAAAAAAAACATATATTGAACAGAAGTAGAAAAATATAGCAGTGATATTTGCAGTAATTCTTTTTTCAATTATCTATATAAATTCAATTTTTACACATTAACCAAAAAATTTCAACTCGGTAATAAAATTAACAAAATATAAAATGTACTCATTAAATAAGTCATTATTTATTTCATCACAAAACACCCAAGTCCAAATTTTGATATAAGTTTCATCAATTTACAAACAAATAGAATTTTATAAAATCTAAAAATAAACTTTAACTTGTACAAATCATAAATCCATACAACAAATTTATATGAGAAAAAACTATGAAAACAAGTAAACATCCAAATAAAATACATATACTACAAAAAATATGAAAAAAAAAAATTAACATTTTAAAATTGAGTTTAAATAAAAAAAATGGTAGATTTACTTACTTAAAGTGGAGAATCCCTAAAAAAATTTGAATCAAAACACGAATGTTAACAAAATAGGTGTTATGGTGGTCGAATTTGTTGTGGGAGGTTGCATTGTATTGAGATTGGGAGGGGATGGCTATTTATTGCAGAAAAAATACATAATGAAGAAGAAGAAATGGGGGAGGGGGAGAGAGGGTCAATCCTCAGGTCATAAATTAACCGACAACATTACCGACAAAATTATTATGTCAGTAACTCTATCGGTAAAAATATCATGTTATTGTACGATTTTTCTTTTTAAATCCCATTGTAATACCCTCTGTAATTCCCTTAGCATATATCGAGGGAAATTCTTCGTCGGCATATTCACATACAAACTTTATCATTAAGTTAATTCCGTTGGTAATACCGTCTGTCAAAGTTACACATCATCGTACTATTTGATTTTTTTTTATTTTTTATTTTTTTATTGTAATTCCAACAATATATATCGAGCAAATTTTTCTGTTGGTATTTATATATAAATATAAAAATGGTTTTGTCGATAAATATCATCATAATATATTGATGAAAAGATTTCATGGATATTTTCATTTATATTTATGAATTTTCTTTCGGCGCAACTTCCACATCTTTTAATAAGGATTCCTTGGCATGTTGACACCTACCCACTCCATGGAGACAGGCCAAAATAGGTATTCAATTTCCAGAACAAACTTCTTCTGCATTGGGACCCTTCAGGCATCGCTATTACAATAAGAAAATTATCAACCATTAACTAATGCGCATGACATGTAGCATGTTAACCTTCTTGGTCTACTTATTCACTCTCTAGCCTTAAATTAATGGTCGTCGTGAATCATGCTGGCTCTGGTCCTGATCGAAATAACTTCAGACACAAGAGTAGCATGCACGGTATGGCAATATGACTTGTTTCTTGGTTGCAACATGCATGATCAAAAGGGTATAGTTTTCACTATCACCTTCATTTCTATTAAAAATAAATCTTCAATTCTTCATGCATATCCTTTTCGCTTCAATTTAAGGTGGATAGGTCCGAAAAATCTTTTTCAAAATCAATATATGAGAAGAATCAAAATAGAGCACACCACCAGCTAGCTTAGGCATGCATTTACGTCTTGAGATTACTGCTTTTTCCGCATTATGATCCGCTGGCTCTCTAATTAATTATGATCAAGGTCCTTATTTGTCCCAGCTGCTCCTCAACTGCTATGAATGCGTCCATAATATTTAAAATACAAAATGTCACCAAAATAAATAAATTGTGATCCCTTTTCACTTATTGATGTATTATAAAGATTATTTTATATATATATATATATATATATATATATATATATATATAAACGAAATTAAGTGAGAATTATTTAAAGCACAGAAAGATGAAAATTAAACGGTTATATTTTACGCATATTCATAGAATAAGTAAACAAGTAGCAGATTATTTTGCCAAGCAAAGAGTTGAAAAAAAAAACTGATTTTGTTTCATTCATACAATAATATCACTTCGAAAGTCGAGGTTACAAGGAAAAGGGATTAATCAATTTAGGAGAATAGAAAGTGAAGATGTTGTCGAGCCCAATATTAAAGCATAGGAATTAATTAAAATGACAGAAAATAACCAGTGGATAAAGGGAACCAGATGCCCGAAAAACATAGAAATTAAGTTCTCGATCTGGTGTTAGTCAGTACCATGATATCACTTCGAGCTCCGAGGTTCCATGTACAACCTTTGTGGCAATGGTGAAGCCGCTATCAGCATTTAGCCATTTACTGTATAAATTGGGAAACCAAAAAACGCAAGGAGTCTTGTTTACAATCTTTTTAATTGAATTTCATTTAAAAAATTTAATGAAATTTTATATTTAAAATCTTTTTAAAAGTTAAAAATTAAATTTAAAATGGAATTTAATCTTTAAAAATACTATAAAAATAAATTAGAGATCAACCCCTCTCTGATTTACAATTCTAAAAAAAATTAATATTAAAATTAACTTTATAAAAATAATTATTTATCTAATTTTTAAAAATAATATTTGAAGAAATAAGATGAAGGTAATGATAATAATATAAAAAATAAATTTTATTTCATCAAACACATAAATTTAATTTTTTTATTAATTAAATTTAAATTAAATATTATAATTAAATTCAATAATATTAAATAGATTCTAGAATTTTTATGGCAATGGTGAAGCAGATTGCAGATAAGCAAAAAAATCGGTGAACACGGGGGGCATTGATGAACGAACTGTCGTTGTGGCAATAGCGAGGCAGCTAGCAGCATTTATTTTCTAGTTGGGAAACCAAAAAAATTGGTGAATAAAGGGGGCGTTTGTTTCAAGAAAAATATTTTACAACAAAACTTCTGATTTTCATGTATTTGTTTTTTTTTAATATTTTATAATAAAATGATTGATGTAAATTATTTTATATTCAAACAACTATATTATTTATTGAAAAATAATATTTTTACTATGTAAAATCTTATAAAATATTTTACAGATGATATTTCTAATTATTTCAACCACCGCAAACTTTATTATCACCACCGTACAAGCTGATCCTCTATTTCTAGGGTTATGGAATATGCAAAGTGGTGGAATGAAGAACGGCAGTGAGGAGGATGAAACGGATATCCTAACTTCATGACTGTAACTTATTATCTGAAAGGAGTTTCAAAACCCATGAAATATTGATGAAAAGCTTTTTAGCTCTACAAGCATGCTCAAGTGCTACAGCTCCTGCTAGTAGCCTGTTTTGGAGTTCTAAACCCATCATTTAAGTACATGTTTTTCTAGCCATTTCTTCATTAATCAGGCCATAAACCCACTTTTGTTTTGCATTTACAGCAGCTATTACATATCTCTTCTTTATTTCTATAATGGACTGGTATTATTATGTTTTAGGTTTTGCTCCTCCCTTGTTTTCTCTCGTTTTTAGGGAAGAGTTTCTCCATGTGTCACATGGAGCGTCAAAAATCAATGCTTTTGAATTATTAAGTTCGTATTTCAAGAGGGTTTTTTTTTTCTATTATTTTTTTGTGGCTTGCTGTGGTTTTCAACCATTTCAAGCAAGAAACAATTACTGGCTAGTAGCATTGTTCACGCACCAGTACTTGAAATGGCAGTAATCTTGAACAAAAAGTCAAACTGCTATCATTAAAAAAAATGGGTACTATATTCTTGGATCGTACAGAAATAATAGATGTCCCACGAGAAGGATTGATGGCAGCCTCCTTGTGGCGACCCCAGCCATCCCATCTAGGCTCGCCTGGTCGGAAAGAGCGTCATCTCATCTGTCAGCTTCTGAGCTATAGATTGCATGTCCTTGGATGGCAGCTAGCCATCTCATTTATCACCGATCAACCCCCACCAGTATACAACCACCGCTACTGCCCAGTCACACGTAACTTTGTAAAAAGTCACTACTACACAAGTAAGCAGACCGACAAATATTGAAGCCCTATTTTGTCTGAATTTCACAATTTTCAGTTTTTGTTAACTAATTAAATATTTATTTTGGGGTGTGCACTTAGGAAAGAGATTGTGGATTTGTATCTAGATAGGACTAGGAAGCTAATAGATACTTGTACTGAGCTTCTAGGATTTTTGGTGTTTTGTTATTGGTTTTGGCTCATAATCTTTGTTTTTGGAGAGGTTTTTTTTAATTAATTATATTGAATGAAATTGAAGATGGGGAAAGAATTGAGATGGATTGTTTTATTTGTTTGATGGTCTTTGCTAAATCTTCTGGTTTTTTCCCAGTTGATGATGGATTAGGCTTGTTCCAGTTGGATGAGTTGTTGTTTCAGGGATAAGCAGTGGAAAGATTATCCAGTGAGTAAGAAATGGATATCCTCATTTTTTCCTTCATTTCCAAAAGCTTAAATATGACTTAGAAGAACCTCTTCTTTACAGTGTAGGGGTGACAACTCGTAGCTCATCCTACAACGGCGGTTGGGGCGGCTGAAATGGTGGCGCTGTCAGCACAGCTATTTCATGTAGACTGAAGAAGATTTTTATCGTGTGCAACAAGAGGCAAGCCCCATTTGCTGTAGAAGAGGTTGGCTGATTGGCCGTCTTATTTGGCACAGGAAAAAAAAAAAAAAGTCTTGAAATATATCTTACATTATAGGATTGCGTACAGAGAAAGAGAAAAAAAATTGAGAGAGATCGGGTTGGACTGGGGGCCTGGGTCTGACCCAGGGTGAGTTTAGCACTAGCATGGGCTGGCCCAAGTGAGATGGGCCCTTTCGGCTGAGACCGGTAGTTTTTTTTTTTTAAAAAAAAAGCACCCCCCGGTATATATTATATTTAAACTGATAATTATGCAACCATATATGCGGAGTCTTATTTTCTAAAAATCTCATCAAGTCAACCAGCACGGTTGAGACTTACGTGTTGTTTCCTGCACCGTGCTTTTGGAACAATAGAATATAATTTACTTAATTATATGATTTTTATATAGTTGTTAATTAATTTAATTCTAGATTTCTTAAGATCTTAACTTTACTATTTAAAAACATGATTCAACTCATAAATATAATGTTTTGTTACATTAAAAAACATTATTCTTTATTCCTTTTCAAATATATTATAAAATACTAGTGAATATATTCTATATGGAATAAATAAATAATAAAAAATAACAATAAAAAATAGTACCAAAACATAAGAATGAGGATTTAAAGTTTTTTGTTTTTTTGGATGGAAATCCAAACTCAGTTATCAAATTCAATTAGATTATAGAAATATTTTAGCCCCACCTACTTGGAACCAATCCATTTAACAATCTCAAAATATAGATAATCGAGTGACTATTTGTGCTTTTCCATGTATATTCATCTTGAGATTACTTCACGTTTTAGATTTATAGTAGTGATAACAGTTTAAAGTATTTTTTACTTATAAATATATTAAAATAAAAAATTTTATTTTTTAAAAATTATTTTTAATATCATCATATCAAAATGATTTGAAAATATAAAAAAAATATTTTAAGCAAAAAACATATTATCAAAATTTTTAAAAACATTTCCAAACATGCTCTAAAAATAGAGATTTTATAACCCATTTGTAATACGCGGGAATGATATTTTGATATTTATATTAAATTATTTCAATTCATTAAAATTAAAGGTTAAATTCTAATTAAAAAATAATGTTAAAACTAATTCTTCAAAACTAATTATTTATTTTAAAAAGCCTTCGAAAAAATAAGATGAAATTAATGATGATAATATAAAAAATAAATTGAATTGAATTTTATTATATATCTAAATATATAAATCCAATTTATTTATTAATTAAATTTAAAACAAACATTATAGTAAGGAATTACTATATTAGAGAATTGAACAGTATGTTAATGTAGAATCTTTATGGCAATGGTGAATCAGAGAGCAGCATTTATTGTATAAATGGGAGGGAAAAAATTGGTGAGCACAGGGGGGCATTGATGTGCTGCCGTTGTGGCGATGGCGAGGCAGCTAGCAGCTTTTATTTTGTCGTCGGTTGGGAAACAAAGGGGGCTTTTGTTTCAAGGAAAAGATTTTACAACAATACTTCTGATTTTCATGTATTTTTTAATATTTTCTTAAACAATTAATGGATAGATTTCCCCCTAAGTATTTACAAAAAAATTAATAGATAAAAAAATTAAATGATTTTTATTTTTTTAATTTGACAACACCTTCTTTATACAGAAAACTATTCAAGATTCTTAAACCTGCAGATACATAACATATATATCATAAACATATTGATTTTATTCAATTTCTTCTAATAATTTAGCATAACTTAATTTTGTAGAAAACTTTCATTTTCTATGTGATAATATCTTTAATCCTAAATTTATAATTTTTTTTCTAAATAAACAAAAATTACAAATAATAATTAAAATTAATCCTACACATTTAATTGAAGTTGAACAGCAAAAATGAAAAAAAAAACAACTAATATTCAATAAAATAATGCAAAACTTATTACAATAACAATTAAAATTCAACACAATTATTTATAAGTGATTATATTTTTAATCCTAAATTTTAAAAAAATTATTCTACTTGGGATAAATACAATATATTAATTAAAATTAATCCTACATATTTAATTGAAATTAAACAACAAATTTTAAAAAAATAACTAAAATTAAACAACATAATGCAAAAACTATTTCAATAGTAACTAAAATTTAACACATTTATTAACTCGTAAAATTATTAAGAACACAAAATTAAAGAAAAATAACGATGAAAAAAAATAATGCCAATAAAAAAAATAATATTGTTCTGGACAAAACGCTTCGTTTTATTTAAAAGTGAAAGACGACAAAAAAACATGTCAGAGTTTACATTGGTCCTCATTTTGTGATTTGTTCAAACGAGTCCTCAATTGCAATTTTGATTTTAAAATTAATGCAATTGCATCCCTACCAAAAATCTAACAGCGGCCCTGAAGCTGGCCGTCTTTTTCACTTTAATCCTTAATCTTGAATTAGTACAATTTGACCCTCAATTGATCAATAAACCTCTAATTTCTTCAATTTGACCTCTGATTCGATTTTAATTACAAACACTCTATTTACGTGTCTTTTTTAGTTTGGTCCTTGGTTTCGGATTTCTTCAATTAAGTCTATAATTGATCATCAAACTTCAATATTTATACAATTAAGCCCCTGATTTGACCAAATTAACTCTCAAAAATTATAATTTGACCCTAGAACATTAATTTCTTCCAATTAAAGCTCAAATTAACTCCAAAATCAATTTTTCTTGTAATCAAACCCTCCATAAATTCAATTAAACCTTCAATAAAATTTAATTGAGTCCATAAACATCTGATATTGGACTTTTCTTCTTCAAATTGAATTTTCTTTGTCAACAGGGCTCTCATCAGTCAATAAAATATCATTAAATTTTAATCTTTGTATTTTTGAACCTCTTCAACCAATTTCTAACCATTTTTTTGAGCGTTCTGGCATCCTCTTTTCACTATTATATTTTTTGATTTTTTTGTTTTTATTTTTTAAGAGAGAAAAAAATGTGAATTGGGGACTAACCCAAAATGGGTTATGACATTCCTCTTCACGTAAATAACCATGTTGAAAATATTTTGAAACATGTTCTTTTTTATGTGCATGACATCAAAGTTATGGTAGAAGAGATTGGTCTTCCAATAAGAAAACTCCTTAAAAAAGACTTCGTTTTATCAAATTATGGGTCAAACTAAAATCATGAAACTTCTACTTACCAAATTAAAAACAAAAGACAATGTCACCATACTCTAACACCACATTATACAATTCTTCACCAAAAAGAAGCAGCGGTGCAACATCCCTTTTCAACTCTACTAGCAAAGAAGTCTTTTATGTTCTTTCTAAATTGTGATCTATTAGCAAGAACCATCAGTGACAGTAAAAAAAAGATGTTTTACCATCGTTTGTTAGTGTGAATACCTTGTTATTTTCTATATAATATGAATATGCTAGTTTTCTATGAGTGCTCCAACTAGAAATCATTCCAAAAATTATTGATAGTCCATATCAAAGTTGTCTTCATCAGAAAATTTTGTTTCCTCGATACATCATAAATCAAAGCCCCGGATGACCACAACAACTTCAACTTATCAATAAATAGTCGAAGATAAACATCTGTTTTTCGACTTAAACTATTAGGACCAGGTTTGATCATAGATAAAAACATAAACCCAAGATAAAATTTCCAGTGGCAAGTTGTAAACCGTGAGTAACATTAGCTAATAAAAATAAGGAGCATCAAATTACCCAAATGGATTAAATTCATTTGTACATAACCCAAGACACACATTCCTTGTCTCTACTAAAAACTGAGGATACACACTATTAAAGTGTTTCCAGACTTCAACATCAGAAGGATACATCATCTCTCAATCTACCGTATCATAAAATTGGCATCATGTCATATACTCAATAGTTTTTGTTTACATGAATAATCTCTATAGTCTACATGTGCTTGAGAAGTACCTAAGTTTTCTGTGTGCAACAAGAGTTCTTTCCCTATCAGTTCTGGGTTTATAACGAGAATGTCTACCTGTTCTACACTCGGTCAACTTTGTATTTTCAAGGTAGTACATGCAGAAGTTTGGACACTTGTCAATTTTCTAGTATCCTAGACCGATGAAACACCAAGGGGTTTCATCATGGACTTAGCAGCATAGACATTCATTTTCAGTCTATTCCATTCATGTAAAATACTTTTCGTCCATTCTACAATTATGTCATAATCGTCCTCACTCAACCCATGATCTGACTTTATGGTGAACACCTCTGCAATGGCTGATAATTTAATGTGTTTTGTGAAACCATCCCATAATGGTTCGTCATAATCTTTCAAGAAATCAAAAAACTTGTCCATGTTTGCATTAGGTTCTTCATCTATGATTGAACATTGACTAGCATGACCCTGATTTATTCTCATCGCATCCATAACCATGTCATTTGCAACTTCATGCTCATTGTTGTCTGTACAAGTTACATGTCATCGTATTGTTTGCCTTTTTTTTCATTCCTTATTTTTCCACAGGAAATTTTTCTGTCAATGTTTACCGATGGATACATGGATGAAAAATTATATCGGTAAAGGTTATCGCAATATACTGATGAAAAAATTTCGTTAGTGTTTTCGTTTGTATTTGCTAATTTTCTAATTGTGATGATAAACATGGCAGGTAGAATTAGCCTTCTAAAATATGTCTTGATTGCTTTACCTATTTACTATATATTCATTTTCCTTATGTTAAATGAGGTGATAAAAATGGTGATCAAACTTAAAAACAGGTTTTTGTAGGCTAGTGCATCAGATAAAAGGATACTATGCAAGATGTCTTGGTCTCAAGTAGTAAATGAAAAACAAAGAGGAAGCCTAAGGGCGGGATCTTTGGATGGCAAGAATAGAACATTGCTTTTTAAATAGATATGAAGGATAAGGGATTAGACTAATGGAGATTGGAAGGAAATTGTTATAAAGATACATCATATTAATTTTGAAAATGGTCTTCCAAATTATTTTAGAATTGCCTCATCAGTATGGCATGGAATCAATATAATGATAACCAATATAATTGGTGTTTAGGAGGCATTGAAAGGAGGAATAATTTTCAAATTGGATAATGAGAGAATAGTTAAATTCTGGGCTGATAAGTGGAATGATTATTGGAATATGAAGGGGACATTTTCTTGCCTCTACATTATAAATTCAAAACTGATGGCAACAATTTATGATATGTTGGTCCCAAATGTTGTTACTCGATTCTGGACCCCACATGCTGGAGATAGTGTATACCCGTTTTGAACCGAGTGTAGGAGTGTAGCTCATGTTTCCTAGAAAATTGACAAAAGTAGAGAAAGAAATTTTTTTTTTCAAAACCTTGTTTGAGCTGTTTTCTACTCTTTTTTATCCTTCCCCTTTGCTACCAAAATCGTCAGGTTTTCTTATAGGTTGATCAGGAGTCTTCATAATGCTAAATTTATTTATTTTTTATCTAGTTTTTAAGGTTGGATAAATCCCTCAAAATTTGCAAAAAAAAATGGTTCTGCTGCTATCGCAATTTTTTTTTCCAACTTAGGCTTTAATTCTGACTTGGTTTCGTATGATATTTGACCATTCTAGCTATATTCTGTCACTCATGACATGTTAAAAAATTAACGTACACCTTTATTAGGTCCTAGGGATTATTGTTCTTAGGGAAGATTCTCAGTCAGATTTGGATGCTCAACATTGTCAGATCAAGAACCTTTTTGACTAATTAGATTACTGCCAGATTTTGTTCTCTAAAATGATTTTATCTCACTTCGACTCTTTCATCAAAGTTGTAGTCCTAGACGCATAGATGATTTTGGGCTTTTGAATCGCTTGATTTCGATATCAGAAGCTAAAGATATTCTCGTTTGAATATCTAACAAGAAGGTAGAGAATTCTGCCGTGCGAAGGATCCTGACCCGATTTTTGCACTAAAAACTCTATTTCCATCATAAATCTTGTTGATTTATTCTTAAATCATACTCTCAGTCATATCAGGATTCTCGATATTTGTCAGTTTTTGAATTAGACCCAAAGATCCTTTTTGACTAACTAGATTACTGCCAGATTCTGTTCTCTAAAATGATTTTATCTCACTTCAACTCCTTCATCAAAGTTATAGTCCTGGACGAGTAGATAATTTTGGGCTTTTGAATCGCTTGATTTCGATATCAGAAGCTAAAGATATTCCCATTTGAATATCTAACGAGAAGGCAAAGAATTCTACCGTACAAAGGATCCTGACCCGAGTTTTGCACTAAATACTCTATTTTCGTCACAAATTTTATTGATTTGTTCTTCGATCATACTCTCAGTCATATCAGGATTCTCGGCATTTGTCAGTTTTTGAATTAGACCTGAAGATCATTTTTGACCAACTAGATTGCTGCCAGATTTTGTTCTCTAAAACGATTTTATCTCACTTCAACTCCTTCATCAAAGTTGTAGTCCTAGACGCATAGATAAATTTGGGCTTTTGAATCGCTTGATTTCAATATCAGAAGCTCAAGATATTCCCGTTTGAATATGTAGCGTGAAGGTAGAGAATTCTGCCGCGGGAAGGATCTAGCCCAAGTTTGCAGGACTAATTCAAAGGATTTTTTTTGGACCAAGGACTGAATCAAAAGGTGCTAAAATGAGAGATTGAATTAAAGAAGGATATTGAAAGCTGGAGAGGGGGGCTGGATCATCATAAATGACAGGATTTTTACCACATCGAATAAGGAAAATAAGACTTTCCAGTTGCACCCTCCATCTGATTTCTTTCCTTTTTCTCTGCAAATTCCTACTGTTTTTCCTTTATCATCACGCCTGATTTTTGGAGCTGCAACCATGTTTTTATTGCCTCATTTCAAAGGGAGCAGCTAGCCCTATGGAGGGATAGAAAAAAGCCACACCATCCTCTAAAAAACTGGAAAGAAATCAGACATCAGAATCATAATATTTAAGTTTTTTTTGTGTTTTTTTACTCCAAATCAGTAGGGATTTGCATCCTAGAATTAATGCATTGAATCTTTCCTAAATAGAGATATGTCTAGGCTATATATAAGCCCTTCTAATGACCTAAGAGGGGGGAAAGAGCATCGAAGGGGGGAACATGAGAGGAAAATAGGGCAACAACAAAAAAGAAAACAGAGGAAGAAGAGAAAAGAAAGGAGAGAGCAGAGACACAAAAGGAGAGGGTAAGGTTGAAAAAAAAAACAAAGATATCAAGATAGAGAGAGAAGATTGACTGTAGTCTACCCTGTCTCGCTGAAAAAGAGTTTACAAAACTTTAAAAGTTTGGAAAAGCTCCCAACGACACAAGAGGGAGGTTTTTTCGGGTCATCAAAGGCAAAGGAAAGGCAGGAACTACCCGTCGATTTATACTTCATTTTAGCAAGCAGCAGGTATAAGTTTCAACTTTTTTTTCTTCCTGGCTATATTCAAACCTGTTGGGTTTGTTGCCATTGCATGTGCAGCAAATGGACGGCACCAACCATTAACTATTGGCAGCCACCATTGTTGAAGGTGAGCTGCAGTTGGTGGCCACCATTGTTGACAAAAGAACAAGTGGAACAACACCATGGATGCCTATAAAAGAGGCAAGATTTTAGAGAGCAAATGAGAGCAGAAGGTTGTGAGAATGTGAAGAGTGTAGAGAGAAAGAGAGAGCTGCAATGACAGCAGCCTTGCTGCTATTGCAGCAGCTGCAAGTGCAACAAGAAGAGCTGGGAGTAGAGTAGAGTGAAGTGATCCTTCTCCTCCATGTATTGTGTTGTAATCCTTTCTCTATCTCTAATAATATGGACTCTCTCCTATGGATGTAGGTGGTTTTTGCCGAACCACGTTAAATATTGTGTCTTAGTGTGTTTAGCCTCCTTTGAGCAACTATCAGTACACCACCGGTCCGTACATAGGGGAGTCGGAATTCCCCAACAAAACCTGATATCTTTTGTCCATTCGATTCCAACCCTTTTTCTTTTCTTTTCTCTGGATTTCGGTTTCTGCCTGTACATAAAAATTATATGTGCTCATTTGCTTTTACTCTAATGGCTTTGAGTTAGAGATGTCATTTATGTTAGAGTTGCATATTTTCTATTTGTTGCCATGGGGGACCGTGAGCCTCAAGGGCTTTCATCATCCTTCCCCTCCTCTACTCAGTGCCTCCTTGACTGAGATTTGTATAGGAATGTCTTCCACATAGATTTAGTTTTATCTATAAAGACAAAAAAAACGTGAGAGGGGGTCTTTTGTATTGGGGGGTCTTTTGGCAGGTGTTTGGTTCACGTGTTCATTTCTGTTTCTTTGGAAAGAGAGGTAGCTGGCCATTGGTCTGTATTTATAGTCTTTCATATACATAGTGTAAAGGCATGTTGTTCAAAGTTTTTTTCCTTTTGCACGAACAAGCATGGCAGTGCTTGAGATTAAAAAAGGGAGGGAGCATGAGTCACGGTTTCTGTTATAGGATGAGGTTCAAAGCTGTGGCTTTCCTGTGTACATGGACTTATTTCCTTCTGTTGAAAATGATAGGTCAGGCTATGTTCAGGTTCTGAGTGAGTTGATGGATCGAATTCTATTTGATGAGATTTGGCTTTAGAGGGCTTTCCTTTTTTATTTTCCTCCTATTTTGTTTTAGCGGAACTGTTTAGTTCTTATGATTTTTGAAATATATGTGATGACTTGTTGTCTTTATTTGTGATTACTATGATGCTTATGTTTTGATCAAATAAAAATGTTTCCTTGTGTGTTGCATATAGTCAATACCCTAACATGTTTTGAACGTTTTTTTATATAAAAAAACAAATATTTGAAGTTTCAAAATTGTGTTTTCGCATGGATTTCTTAAACACAATAAAAAATTATTTCTCTTGCATTTCTGGATTTTACAACATGTTTGTAAACCTCCAAAAGGTATTGGCCAATATTCCAAAAAATACAAAAATCTTATTTTGGAGGGATTTCATCTATTATTCACCATTAATGTTTGGATAAAAAAAATTCTAAATGGATCAATATCCAAAATATTATTGGGAATAACTTGTTATTATTCACTGTTAATATTTGGATAAAGAAACCCCCAGTGGTAAATATCCAAAATAATTTTCTAGGAATAATAAGTCATCTTTCAATTTTTGACTTCACGATTTACGAGCCGTGAGAGTATGGAACACTAAGGCAAAAATAGGCTTTTAAAGCGCCCTGACTTTCCTTAGATTCCTAAATTTTGGTTTGTCCTCCTTGCGATTTACGAGTCGCAAAACTCTTGAAATACTAAGGAAAAAATGAGCTTTTAAAGCACATGGAATCTTCTTGGATTTCTATCTTAATAAATCTAGTCTGAATCAAACACAGATTTCAAGAGATCTGCATTGGTTCTCCTTGGTACTTTGTAGACATATCTACGGGTGTGATCCACATTGACCAAGGGTTCTTTCCTTTTAGATTTTCAGTCCCAGTTTGTTCATCATAGCAAAACGTATCCTAGGAAAACACCAACACCATAGCAATTATAAGGCAAACCAAACACCAAGCAGCTTACCTTAGGTAGGGCGTACTAGGGGTGCTGATACCTTCCTTTTACGCAACCAGTCCCTTGCCTTAGAATCTCTGAAAGAGCAATTAGGTTTCCTAGTGATCATAATACTAGGTAGAGACTCCCTTATTCACAATAAAACAAAAGACCCCAAAATCAATCGAGGATCATCGCTCCGCCGCAAGGGTGCGACACCAAGATTGAATTTATAGTGGCAAAGAGAGCTAAGAGGTATAGAGCTATAATCTTTACATCTTTTGTCATCTGTATAGGCATAAGTTGTCTTATTGTATAATTACATATATATAGATGGTGTTGGAATCTTGATACAACAAGTGATTACACAGTTAAATCTGTATGTATCACCATTGACAAGATAATATTCCCAGATGTGTTTCTGGTCGCTTCATTATTGTGGAAAGGTCTAGTACCTCCTAAGATTGAAGTTTTTCTTTGGAAATTGATGCATGACAGCTTATGTATCAGGGACTTCTTAGCCGACAGACATATCATATTCAATCAACAATCGACTTGTCCATTTTGTGACTATGAAACAAAATCCTCCAGTCATTTGTTCCTATATATTTTTAGAGCCATGGAAAATATGGAGTGGAGTTTATAAACCTGGCACAAGGATCGAGTCACAGGTTTTGCCCGGTTCACCAGGTTTTGATATGATCACCCAGGTCAACCTTAATTTTTTTAATAAATCAAAACGACATCGTTTTGATTAAAAATAAATAAATAGTCAACAGGTTGCAGTCGAGTTTTTGATCGGGTCTTATTGGCTCACCCAGTTAACCTGCCGGATCACCCAGGTTTTTGACTTCCCTTATTTTTTCTCGAATCTGGCCCGGTTCCAGCCCCAGGTCGATCCGCCAGGCCAAAATGAGTTTTAAGACTATGCTATGGAGTGGATTTATGAATTAGTTTGGGATCCAGTTGTGTATGCCAAATTCAATTGATCATCTTGTTATAATGGGTCTATTTGGTGGCGGAGAGTTTTCAACGGCCATCAATTTTATCGTTGTCTTGTGGAATTCTTTAAGAGATTTGGATAACTAGAAATAACATGGTGTTTCAAGACAAGGATCTAGAATGAAATGGTGTTTTCCATCTTAGACTTCAAAGATTGACTTTTTGGTTAATGTCTATAAACAAAAGTTTTCTTTTTACAAGCCTATATCTATATAGGGCCCGAAGGCATCTTACAACGGATAAATTTGGATTTTAAAAGTCTTTTTTTAGTTTTTTAGTTTGGTATAAAGCTTTCTTCTCTTTGTTTATGTACACAAACATGACTTTTGTTTTTCTAGTTAGCCAAGTCTTTTTGACACTGGCTTTTATATAAAACATCGACTATTATATATATATATATATATATATAAAAAGTGACTATTAGAAAATATATCCTTGAGATTGACAAAATTATGCATCATTATTAATACCTAACAAAACCTGATATATATATATATATATATATATATATATATATATATATATATATATATATATATATATATATATAAAAGAATAAATG
>Ga0325404_1003912_pt1 | contig 15892 bp, 13 predicted proteins | sample PopdelMetagenome_18_FD_205664 | JGI IMG/M metagenome (GOLD analysis project Ga0325404, IMG submission 205664) | Populus deltoides microbial communities from Bellville, Georgia, United States - Xylem-Control-R1 | ecosystem: Host-associated > Plants > Phyllosphere > Stem > Wood/Secondary xylem... | reverse complement strand
TATACAAATGAACTTTATTTTTCAAAATAAAAAATAATTTATTCTTGAATAATATTTTTGAAATGTTCGGCCTTGCGTGATATTTTTTAGGATGTGAGTTCATTCAATCAATTTTATTTATTTTTATCTTTTAGGTTATGAGTTTTTTAGGGTGTGCATTTATCTTTTATTGATTTAAATAAATAAGTTCAAAACACAATTGGTTAAATGTTTCATTTTGTGTGATTGAATATCTCGATCTATATTAATCTCTTAATTTTTTTTTCAATTTGTCTTTTGACTATTGTTAACAATTTTTTTTCATTTATCTACATAGATGGTTATCAATTTATTTAATTAGATACCTATATAGGTTTTTTAATTTACATTTTGAGTTTTTTTATGTAAAAAATACATCGAAGTAGCCTGCATACTTAATATTTTTTTTTTCCATTCTTCATGTGCAATTAAAATACGTATTTGACCTTATAAAAGATGAAAAAAAAAGAAAGTAGAAAGTGAAGAAACAAAATTTCAATTCAAGATCTCCATCCTTGCTATAAGAGAGTTATGTTAATTTTGTTTTTAAAAACATCAAAATAATTATACTGTTATAAAAAAATTAAAAAAACCAAAACACTCCTTAATAATATGCATTATAAAAAAAATAATGTTTTTACGATCAATCGCTGTTTGAAACACGATTGGTTGTGTAGACAAATACAAATGTTTTTTTTATCTCATAAAAACTTGATGCTAAAATTGAAAAGACAAGCAAATAAAGAAAAAAAAACCCAATTGGCCAACATTCAAAATTTCACATCCAAAATAATAAAAATTTCAACACACTGTACTAAAATGAATCCCTTTAAAATATAATAGTAATACAAAAATGCACATAGTAAATAATATCATTAATATTCGATAACATAAATAAAAAACTAAAATAGAGAGGAGTTAAAATATGGTAGCTCTAAGGTTATTTGCATTACAATCACTGAAAACTGTTGGCCTACCTATTGTGGATAACATAATTTTTTCATATTTTTTGCACACTAAAATTATTAACTTATTTTTAAAAGCAAAAAATATTGAATTGAAATATAAAGGTTGTTTAGATTTTTTATTTTTTTAAAAGAATAATAAAATGATTGAATTCACCTTTTACAAAAACTTTAACTAGCATTACAGATATTTTATCTTCTTTTCATTATGTTATTATTATTATTATTACTATTATTAAGTTGAAAGAGAACAATTTTATAATTGAATAAATATAAAGATTAGTAAAAAAAAACAACTAACAAGTGCATAGCACGCATTAGCATGCAGATTGAAGTTACATCATTTATACGACACGTGTGGGGTGGTTTGCAATCAAACAGTGGTTTTCAAGGCGATGTTCAACTAGTCTTGGTGCCCTCACTATTTCTGGATAACACATGTAGCATACAGACCTCTGGTTTTGCATTGACGACCTGTTTTACTCGATTTTCATGCCTAAACTCTAAGTTTTTAAGCAAACTTTCATTTATTTTTTCTTCAGATTTAGTTCATGTTCTTTTGATTACTATTTGTTTTATTTAAAATGATTTATAATTTTTTTTTTAATTTTTCCCTCATTTATTTTTTTCACATGTTAGATTTGGTTATTATTCTTTTGATTGCTATTTGTTTTGTTTTGTTTTGAATGCTTTTCTTATTTGAATTTATTTTTTAATCTAACCATTGACATTTAATTCATTTTATTTTTATATCAAATCTGGTCCTTACTATTTTGATTGTTATTTGTTTTACTTCGACAAATTTCTTAGATATAAATATTTTTTTATTTTATTTTTCAACATTAAATTGGTTGGGAATTGTGTTTTTTAGTTGAACCTGAGTCTAGAATTTTACAAGATACGAGTTTGCAAAAATTAACCAAAATTTAAGAGATTTGCCCGAGTTTGCTTGTTTTTTACACCTTTCTTTATGCTCATATTTTTTCTGTTGCATCCAAGCATTTATTTATTTCTTAAATTTTATCTCTAATTATTTTATAACTTTTCAATTTGATTCTAAATTTAATCCAACCCGATGTCAATTAATATCCAACGAAGGCCTCACCAAGAAGAGAATAAATGAATGAAAAAGAAAGACATAGATTGTCCAAACGAGTCAGCTCATTTGTAGTCATGTTCATTACTCAAGTCATAGATTTTACGTGTTAACCCATGTCAATATAGTTTGTTGCCTTCCTTTTATTTCACTTCCTTGTTTTTTTTATGATCTAATCTTTTTACGTGTTAATCCATGTCAAAATGACTATGATGTAAGTATTTTTTTATAACTAGATCGCTATTTGACCAGGGTAAGCAGTTTGCTCTTGATTTGCTGAGTTGAATAAGTAATACTTTTTTTATATATTTATTAACATATATGGTGATTGATTAATCTGATTAGATATATTAATTAATTTTTTATTTTCTTTTAAGTATTTTATTACATGCTTAAAAAAAAACCATGCTCACATTTTTTTAATACAATAATTATCTTTTTATGCGGACATGGCGAAGCATGGATACCAGACCTAGTAACCATCTAAGCTTGATAGAGAAAACCAATGCTCGTGACCACCTTCCCTCCATTTCCTCCGATGCCCCCTCCTCATCTTTTAATTTATAGACAACAAAAGGATTTGGGCCATTAAAAAAATATGAGATACAACATTGGGCAAATCCCAATTCTACCATTCTCAAATCAATCAACAATTATTGGAATTCCTTGGTGTTATTAAACGAGGCCAACAGGTTAGTCTATGATTTCGATCATTAAAATTTATTTATTTATTTTAAATTGTGAAACTTCAAAAATTTATAATTTAAATATACAAATATATGAATTCTCGTGTAAATGTAAAACTAAAAATGATAAGATCTCGATGAATGATGAAAACTGAGATAATAAATAATAGATAAATGATGATAATAAAAATAATTGTTATGTATAATAAAGGGTGTCGCGGGAGGGGGGGGAGGGTGTCGCGGGGGGGGACGTCGTCTGGCGATGGCGGAGGCTCGTGTCGTGCCTCCTGATGAGGGTGTTGTGTGTTGGAAAGGTTTCTGGATTTAATCATAAAATTATGATTAATTTTTAGGAGTCGCCACTTAGTATTATGGTCACTAGGAACCTATGGTCTGCGAGAGTTTGAGTAAGGGACTGGTTGTGCAAGAGGAATACGCATCACCCCCAGTGCACCTTACTTAAGGTAAGCTGCATTATTGTTTGATTATTTTTTTAGGTCGAGTTTCTATTCGTTGGTTTTTTCTAAGGTTCAAGGCAGATCTCCCTTCATGAGGGAGTCTCTATCTTATCGGGTTAAATCCTAACCGTTCTAAAATCTGAATTTTAGCATTGCATTTATTTACACCTTATATCTTTAATACCGAAGGGAGTACTTTATTGTGTAATTTTACACCCCATAAATATTAAAGTCTACATTTAGACCCCTAAAAAAGGGTTGGAAAAAGATTTTTGACATGTTGGCCGAATCCTAAAGGATAATCATAAACTGGTTATGATATCCATTTTTGATTTTTTTTTAAAACATGAAAAAGATGCATTTTTTTTAAAAAAAATATGCTTGGAAAAATTTTAGGATTTGGCCATATGCAACAAAATATTTTTTATATTATTTTTGAAAATGCTTTGAATTTTTTTCGGAGAAAACCAAGTATTTTAATACTGGATTTGTATTTTACAATGTAAATATACAACCCGATATTGTGCAAAATTGGTAGAAAAATATTTGCGAAAATCACAATTTTTTGAAAGGATTTTTGATTATTTATTATAGATAACATTATATATACATATATATTAATTAAATAAATATTATTTAAACACGTGGGTTGGCATTGGCCCAAAAAGGTTAGGCCAAACTCGGCCCAACATATTATTTTTTATTTTGGGGACGGGTTGAGGCCAGCGGCGTGCTTTAGTCGCAGGTGGAAGAAGAAGGAACAGAGTCCTGCAAAGGAGAAGGGAAGCTCGCGATTGGAGCTGTTGCAGTGACTGAGGAGAAAGCTGCTACCCTGGTTGCCTTTGGGAAGGGAAAGAGCTTCTGGGCAAGGTGGTGGCCGCTGCTTCTGCTGTTGCCGATGCTGCCGAGGTCACAATGGCAGAGAAGGGGGATTTTTACAGAGGAGAGAGAGAAGTGGTGCAACCACCACGTGAGATGGTTTGATGGCTACTGGAGGTGGGGATGATGGAGAGAAGACGGGTGATGAAGATGGTGGTGGCTGAAAGCCACGGTGGAGAGAGAAGGTAGAGAAAGGATCGGTTGCAGGAAAAATGAGCAGGGAAGGCTGGTTTTCGGCCAACTTTGAGTTCGATTTTCTTCTCCTTTAGAACGTGAAATCTGCTCCTATTTATAAGGGTGAAATCTTGTCTTCACAGGGGAACAAATTCCAGCCTTTGATTCAATTGTGAAGGATACCAACTGTTGGCTCAAGGTAGGCATGGTGCACTGTCAATCTGTAGCTGCAGGCTGCCTGAAGTGGCCTCTTTGGAGTGGTGCCATTTCCGTTTATGTGCCAGTGAGCCGGTGACGACCATACCCAAATGTAGAGGGATGTCTGGTGATCAGTTTCGTGCATAATTTGGCAAATTTGGTGGACGTTAAGTGCATTAAATGAACTTGCAAAGGAGGTGACTGGACCAGTTTTTCCAGAAAAATAAGAAAGATCATGAATAATGACCAGACGACGTGTCGTCTGTTCCCTTTTTTTAACGCAAAACGACATCGTTTTAGGTTTTAAATAGGGATTTCTCTGAAGTTCAAAGCAGTTCTCCAACTTTCACTTTTATGTAATTGTACCCCTAATTGACCTAAACTTTTGATTTAATGCAATTACACCCTTGCCGAATAGCAATTGGAACCCTGGATTTACGCGCCTTTTGCACATTAGTCCTTGGTCTCAGATTTTTGCAATTTAACCCCTAATTGACCATTAAACTTTTAATTTCTTCAATTTAGTCCCCGCTTTTTGTCAATTAGGCCCTATAGTCTGGCGCCTTTTACAAATTGGTCCCTGGCTGTGAATTTCTTCAATTTAACCCCTAATTGACCCCAAAACTTCAATTTTCTTGCAATTTGGCCCCTAATTTCAATCAAATAACTTGGTAAAAATTAAATTTGGTCTCTTAAAATTCTAATTTTCTCAATTAAGCCCAAATTAGGCCCCCAAACTTAATTTTTCACCAATTAAGCCCCAAATAAAATTAATTTGACCTATTTGAAGTATAATTAAGTCCTTGCCCTTAATTAAATCCTTCAATTGGACCCGAATTAAATCTTAAACATAATTAAAATTTAATTTGGCCCATGATTAAATCAAATTGGCCTATTAAAAATTCAATTATGTCATTGGGCTTAATTTTTATGCAAATTCATCCAATAATCATTTAATTTGACCTTGAATTTGTATTTTTTCTTCATTCTTAGGCATAATGGGGTACAATTAGGCCTTAAATTTCCTCTAAAAATTGCAGCTTGATTTCCCGGCCTGCTTTCTCCACGTTGCCAGCCTTTATTTTATTTTTTAATTCTTATTTTGAAATAAATAAATAAATAATAAATTTTTGGGGAATAACCCAGAATTGGGTTATGACAAAGGGGATGACCTCCATAAAATGAATAAATAAATAATGAATTTTTGGGGAATAAACCAGAATTGGGTTATGACAAAGGGGATGACCTCCATAAAATGAATTTTAGTTTAGAATTTATAACGACAGAGAAGCTAGTAACGCATTTTGATGGATAAAATAATAAGAAAAATGATAATGTTTCAAAGGAATAAGTGAGGTAATAAAGAATAAATTATAAGAAAGGATAGTACAATGAAAATACATGATTGAAGGTGCAAGCCCCGATTAAAAATAAATGACACTACTTTGAAACGGTAATTAACCTAATAAATAAATAAAGGTGGAAAGTTTAAAATGAATATATTCCAAAATAATAAAATGACCCTAGAGATTTAGAAGGATAATTGATATGATTTATGTGAGGATTGAACAAAAAAATTTAGATTGTTAACGAAAAGCCATGAATTGACCAATTTTACGTTAAAGAGCAGAGCTCTCAATCCAACCATCAGATCGGGATAAAATTCTGCATGAAATCTATTAATATGCTACCTTGGTTTAAGATCTCATCTCAATCGGAATTCAATAAGGACTAGTGATTTAAGTAGAAAAACCGGATGGTTTACTTGAAAAATAAAATAAAATACATAAACGCATAAATGAGGGATGAAATTGTAATTAATGGCAAATTTGCCTTTAAAACAGCAAAGAGGCCAACTAGTTAAAAACAAAAGTTAGAGACAATAAAGAAAATTCGGCTAGAGAGAGAGAGGTGTAGAATTTGGAGGAGCCAACCCAAAAAAGGTTGTATGCTACGGTGGTCATATCTCCGGCATCAACTGTTCATGCTTATATTTGATATATTGCTCGTCTCACACTCCTCTTCTAACTGAGCAGAGGGATTTGCAATATCACTTTCTATTTGACAGAACTCGCCATTGGAAATATCCTTGAAAACAAAAGGAAACACACCCTGAAGGGCAATTTTGGTCGCCGACCAATTCTTCTCTATTACACCATTGGATCACGTCTATTTTTGAATTTATGGTGCGCTTAGATGTTGTCTTCATTCTGGACGGTGGAGATTGAAAACACACTCTCCAACAAGGTGTTGTTCACGTTGAACAATAGCTCGCTAATTTTCAAGCTAGCTCGGTTTTATTCCGATCTAGGGATATTTAACTGTTGGATCATTCCGAGTTTGAGATATATTGTTCAAGCCTTCCAGATCTATCTTCCGATCATTGGATTAAAAAATACAAGGTAAGGTAGATGACATATTGCTTTTTGATTCTATTGCTAGTTTTGGCAAAATATAATCTATTGCCTTTTGAAATAAATTCAAAAGGCAATACGTCATTCACTTTAGCTTTTATTAACCTGAAAATTAGCGAGCTACTTTCAACATGAACAACACCTTGCCGGAGCGTGTGTTTCCAATCTCCACTGTCCATAATAAAGACCACATCCAAGCGCACCACATATCCGAAAAGTGACATGATCCAACGGTGGAATGGAACGGAATCTGCCAGGGACCGAAACTGCCCTACAGGGTGCATTTCCTTTAGTTTCCTATGATATTTCCGATGGCGAGTTATGTCAAAAAAAAATTGATATTTCAAATCCCTCCAGTCAGGTAATAGAGGTTTGTGAGATGAGCAATATATAAAAAAATAAGCACGATCATACGGTTGATGTCGGAGATATGATAATAAGAGCATACAACCTTTTTTGGGCTGGCTCCTCCAAATTCTACACTTCTCTCTCTCTTGTTGAAATTTCTCTATTGTCTCTCACTTTTTTTTTTGTATAGGATTGGTTGGCCTCTTTGCTGTTTTAAAGTCAAAATTTTCATTAATTACAATTTTGTCCCTCATTTATGTCTATATGTATTTTATTTTATTTTATTTTTCACGTAAACTATCCGGTTTTTCTACTTAAATCGCTAGTCCTTATTGAACTTCGATTGAGATGAGATCTTAAACCAAGATAGGGATATATATTTATAGAATTCATGGAAAATTTTATCCCGGTCTGATAATTGGATTGAGAGCTCTACTCTTTATCGTAAAATTGGTCAATTCATAATGTTTGGTTAACAATCCAAATTTTCTTGTTCAATCCTCACATAAATCATATTAATTATCCTTCTAAACCTTTAGGGTCATTTTATTATTTTGGAATATTTTTTTTTAAATTTTCCACCTTTATTTATTTATAAGGCTTATTACAGTTTCAAAGTAACGTCACTGATTTTTAATAAGTGCTTGCACCTTTAGTCCTGTCTTTTCATTGCACTATCCTTTCTTATAATTTATTCTTTATTACCTCACTTATTTCTTAGAAACATTTTATCATTTTCCTCATTATTTTATCCATTAAAACATGTTACTAGTTTCTTTGTCGTTATGAATTCTAAAATAAAATTCATTTTATGGAGGTTATCTCCTCTATTATACATCACAATTATTTTTATTATCATCATTTATCTATTATTTCCTATTTTGGTTTCCATCACTCATCGAGATCTCATCGTTTTTAGTCTTACATTTACATGGGGTTACACATTCGCATATTTAAATTTTAAATTTCTGAGGTGTCACATTCTCCTATCTTTCAAGAAATTCCATTCTCAAAATTTAAAATTCCTACTTATACCTGTGAATATTGAGTATTTCTTTCTCATTTTCAATTCCTCCTTTTTGATCTTTTTTTCAATTGTGGATCCTTCCATAAAACATATTTTTCCTTTTTTTTTATGTGCTTCGATCTAAAAGTCCATTTGGTTCAATCCTCAAATCTTTAGCCTTCCCGAATCATTATAAACGGTCGGGGAAGAACTTGAAGAGGATTCAATTATCCTTTCTGTAGAATGGATACAAGGAACACGTCTTGGATTCTATATAAAGGTATAGGTAATGCAATTCAATAAACTATCAACCCAACTCTGGTGATGGTATCAGGGAAACCATTTCACCTTATTTTTCCACTGCTAAAACAAGCCATGCTCCTACTAAACACACTTTTTTTGTTCGTCACTTTATTTCTCATGGACACATGGTATTCCTATATTTACTTCCTAGCTTTATAACGTAACTACACCTCAAACATCATATTTATCTTATCCAATGATTGTTTTTGTTAATCACACTGTCAATGACATCTCCTTCCCAAATGAAAGTATAAGTAACATGTCAATTATCTTAAATATTGTCCACCCAACTAGTGAAGTATCGTGTCAACCACTTGAGTTATCCACCATTCAGATGACCTAGTCTCAATTTCATAACCTTAGTTTGTTATACTGTCAACTAAATATCTATTTACTTGCTAGTATTTGGTATTGTGGCTAACTAATGTATTGGATACTTTCAGGATCCATCATTAAGTCCGTTACAATTAACATGCTAATTCTTGTCATTGTCATAGTTCCCAATTACATTTATATATAAACATTATTGTTGCTTATTGTTTTTCCTCTTCTTTATCCCAATTCTATGTTGCACTTATTACAATTTAATATCTATAATTTATCTCATCAATTTAGTGTATCAATATAGAAATCCTTATGGTTCTTATAATTTCAGACTTAACTGCTTGTTCATACCATCTTATTTTCACATCCTAATCTTATTTGGAGTTCACTAAGTAACACTCTATATCCGAAATTACTAAACTCCCATGTATAGACACTCTTAATGTTAAGTATCAACTCCTGAATCAACGTTCATTTACATTTCATCGCCAATGCGTATTAATTCATTTCATTTTCTAAATTCATCTCTTTTCTAGTTTCCTTATTAACCATGTATTTCCATAATCACATATACGTACATTGCACACTCATGACCTCCTCGTCTACTCTTACATGTAGCTTGCCAATATATTTATTATTTGGTATGACGACAACTCAGTGTTTTACCTTTAGCCCATAACATTTCGCAACATGTATTATATCCATATTCATGTGTTAACCATTTACTCTTTCATGTCTACAAAAATAATCACGTTTATGATCCTTAATTCATTCATGCTTTTAGGATAGATTCTCATAAAGTAATTTAATAGTGCTTTTCATAACCAATTTTCAAGCCATTACCTCATAACTATAATGCCAATATTAAACTTCTATTGTCCATTTTGTTCTGTACCGTGCTAGTATTTCTTTGCATGTTAAGATAAAGTGTTGCCATTTAGGACAATGGCCTAATGTGCAGGGTCCCACTACCAATCTTGACATAATTATTTATTAAGACATTAATTACAAAACAATCTCACTTCTATCCATACGTTATGTCACGAGTTTGAATTGATTTAGCACTTACATTAACACTTGTTTATCCTGAACAATCATACATTCACTCTAGTATTAATTCATATATGGCTTCATCTCATCCATTCATATTTCATCAAGACATTAAACATCATTGTTACATTATCATTTTATTAATATTTTGAATATATTTCATTCATGAATCCTCTAATATCATCTAACGTATTATCAAACAATGATTCCACATTTATTATTTGCTACTGGTCTCACAATCACGAGGTAATGACTCATTTTTTTATTTATCGACTTCTTAGTAACCCAATGTCACAACCTTTAATTACCACGTTCGTGGTAACCAAGCATGTAAATATTTCATGTCTAGTTTATTCTATCATAAGATACATGATTCATCATATTTTCTATGTTTATAAAGTCTATTGAATTACAACATGTATATATTCCATGTCTAGTTCATTCTATCATAAGATACGTGATTCGTCATACTTTCTATATTTATAAAGTCTACTGAATCACAACCTCTCTCTGATACCAACTGTAACAACTCTGGTTTTCTACATCCTTTTCCACGATACATTGAAAATTGGAAGTGTAATATGATTTTGTTGATAACTTGGGACCTCTCGATATAAGAGAGACTCCACTCCGGTGAAACCTATATAAAAAAAAAATTACAATGAAAATTTTCAATGTATCATGAAAAAGGATGTAGCAAACCAGGGTTGTTAAAGTAACTATTTTTTAAAAAATAATTAATTCAATTAACCTATTTATTAATGTGATAGAAGATATTTCTCAAATAATTTTTTACTTAGAAATGCATTAAGATAATATATATTTTTTAAAAAATATTTTTTATTTCAACATGATCCAAAAAAACCAAAAACACAATTTTAAAATAAATAAGAATTCAAATTTTTTAAAAACACGACTGAATCATAATGCTAAACTAGGCCTAAATACAAGACTTAGTGAATAACTAGGCATGGTTAATAACTTTACAAATTCATATGATGAAAACATCCTTTACATTCAACTAGTTCATTTATCCGCGCTCTGTCGCGGGCTGAACTATTTGCTGCTGCTGCTGCTGTTGTTACTGTTGTTGCTGCCATGACTATTATCACATTATAACCCCTATTATTATTGTTGTTGTTGTTGCCGCCGCCGCCGCCGTCGTTGTTGTTATTATTATTATTATTATTGTTATTATTATTATTAGCTCTATTAGCATTATTACTATCTATTATCATTACTATTATCATCACTATTATAACTATTATTATAATTATTACCATTGTTTCAACTATTACAATCACTATTATTATTATTATTATTATTATTATTATTATTACTACTACTACTACTACTACTACTATCATCACCATAATTATTGATGTTTATCATAATAAACTACTACTACTACTATTATCATAATTATTATTATCATCGTCATTATTATATCTTAATAAATTATCATCATCACCATTATTGTCACTATTATTACCACAATTATCATCATCATCACAACCCTGCCAATATTATCATTTGTTGTTATTATTAGCACTAACATTACCATTACCATTACCATCATTATTAATATTATTATTACTATTATTACTACAATCATCATCATCATCATCATCATCAGTGCAACTATTAATGTCATAAAAAACTACTTACTTCACTACAATTATCACTATTATTAACATTATTATTGGTTTCATTATTACTACTATTATTTTAATTTTAATTATTATTACCACTACCATCATCAACATTTTTTATTTTTATCATTATCATAATTATCACCATCACTATCGTAATAAACTATTATTATTACCACCATTATTAACATTATCATCACTATTAATAATATTGTTAGTATCATTGCCATTATTACTATCATTAATATTAATATTATTACTATTGTTATCATTATTAAAATGAAAAATCATAAACTTGATATGTGATAAAATTAAAAACTATATAAAAACTTTGATAGAAGGGTAAATGAAACAAATAAAAAATCAAAAGAAGAAGGATTAAACTGAAATTCATATTATTACTATTGAAAAAAATCATAAATTTGATTTTAAAGATAAAATTAAAAACTATAAAAACTTTAATAAAAGAACTAAGAAAAAAAAAGAATGGAGATGAAATTGCAAGAAACAAGTAAAATCGATGAGCCATCTAGACAAAATAACCAAAAAAATGGGGACCAAATTCGAGAGCTGAAAAACTTATGGAGGATAAAATTGAGAAAACTTTCAAACTTATGGAGGATAAAATTGAGAAAACTTTTTCTAAATAAAACAGGGACTGAATCTAAAAAGAAAAGAAGTTTAAGGGTTGTTGTGTTTTTTCCAATGGGCAACACGAAAACCAAGGCATATGACAAAGAAATGAAGGGAAAAAAGAAAATTAAACCGGCGCCAAACTGAAAATCATTATCATACATGCGCCACCCAGGAAGGAAGAGAAAGCTGAAACGCATCCAATGGCATAACATAACATTTTTTTTCCCACCACCACAGTTATCCACATGTGCCGTCTAATGGTGGCATGGTGGCTAACGTGTTCTTTTTTTGTCAAGAGATAACATTACTCGAGGACCAAACAACTATTGTTAAAAAACTATTATGAAATGACAAATTGGCCCTGCAAAGATGCTTTAAGAATTTTCCTTTCAAGGGTGATAGAGTTGTCGTAATGCTATAAAAAGAAAGTGAAAAACTAACAATGCCCCTAGTCATAGTTAAGTTAAAAATTGCTTGTAAGATAATAAAGTAAATTTACTGTACAAAAGTTTATGGAAGGAGAAAGATGCCCCTCTGAAGATAAAATGAACCCTATAAAAATACTAATTTACCTCTGCATGCTAATCATAATGGTTTTTTAAGGATAAAAATATAATTTTACTTATAATTCACAGTAAAACACGTTTAATATCTGGTGTTTTTCCAGGTGGATTAGCTTTTTTTTTTGTAACAATAATAATAACTAGGTGGCATGCCCGCGCGATGCCGCGGGCTTGTGGCATGTTTGTGCATTATCGTGGATTTGTGAAAAAAATCATATAAAAAAAACTGTTATCATCCACAATATTTTAAAGGAAAAAACTACAAAGCTATATTCTCAACCAGCCCAATATTAAAAAAAAAATTGATAAAAACAATTATGAAAAAAAATAAAAAAAAGAAAATGACAATTTTGGAAGAAAAAAAAGCAAAAAGCAAATAATAAAAAAATAGAAAAAAAACATGTGGGGAAAGTTAAAGCTAAATTTTCAACCAGCTCAATATTAAAATCATTTAAGAAAACATTGTAGCAATCTATAGTGTTTATGAGGAAATATACAATTATAATTTTCAACCAGCTCAAAATTAAAAAAAAATCAACAAATATAATTTTGATAAATATAAAAAAAACAAAAGGAAAAAAACATGCAGGGAAACACTATAACAATCTATAATGTTTCATGAGAAAATCTACAGTTGTAATTTTTAACCAGCTTAATATTAAAAGCAATAAAAACGACAAAGACAATTTAAAAAAAAACATAAAAAAAAATCATATGGGAAAACACTGTAGCAATCAACGATGTTTTAAGGAAAAAAAGTTAAATTGTCAACCGGCTCAGTATGAAAAAAATAAATTTGACAAAAACATATTTGGAAAAAAACATCGATTAAAAAAACATATGGGGAAACACTGTAGCAAGGCAAAAATCATATGGGAAAACACTGTAGTAATCTACAGTGTTTTAAATAAGTACAAAGCTAAATTCTCAATCAGCTTAATATGAAAAAATAAAATCGACAAAGATAATTCTGAAAAAAAATTATTTAATAAAAAACCATGTAGAGAAACACTGTAGCAATCTAGTGTTTTAAAGAAAAAAAATTAAAAAACTAAATTTTCAATCAGATCAATAGTAAAAAAATAAAATCAACAAAAATAATTATGAAAAAAATGTAAATATAAAGAATAAAGACAATTTTGGGAAAAATTTAAAAAAACAAAAAAAAAAGTGGGAAAGCTAAAGCTAAAGCTAAATTTTCAACCAACTCAAATTGAAAAAATAAATTCGAAAAAGATAATTTTAAAAAAAACATGTGGGAGAAACACTGCAGCCAAACAAAAACCATGTAAGGGAAACACTGTAGCAATCCATGGTGTTTTTTTTTTTGAAAAAAGCTACAAAACTAAGTTCTCAAGCAGCTCAATATATATATATATATATATATATATATATATATATATATATATATATATATTTTTTAAAAAAAGATGAAGTCAATTTTGGGTAAAAAAAATGAGAAAAAAAGACATGCAAAAAAAAGAAACAAAAGCGAACAAAAAAAAACACATGGGAAATTATAGTGTTTTAAAGAAAAAAACTAAAAAACTAAATTTTCAACCAATTCAATAATAAAAAAATAAAATTAACGAAAATAATTCTGGAAAAAATAAAGAAAAAAAATGTAAAAAATGACAATTTTGGAAAAAAAACAAATAAAAAAAACATGTGGGGAAAGCTAAAGTTAGATTATCAGTTAGCTCAATATTGAAAAAATAAATTTGATAAATATAATTTTTTTAAAAATATATGGGAAAATATTGCAGTAAAACAAAAACTATATAGGGGAAACACTGTAGCAATCTATATTTTTTTTTTAAAAAAAACTACAAAACTAAATTCTTAACCAACTTAATATAAAAAAATAAAATCTACAAAGACTATTTTGAAAAAAAAATAAATAAATCATAAAAAAAACAATGTATGAGAATATTATAACAATTCATAATGTTTTAAAAAAAATTATATAATTAAATTTTCAACCAGCTTAATATTATAAAAAATTAACAAAAATAATTTTGAAAAAAATAAAAAAGAAGAAGAAGAAGTCAATTTTGGGTAAAAAAAGGGAAAAAAACATGTTAAAAAAAGCAAAAAAAATCAACAAAAATAATTTTGAAAAAGACAAAACAAAAAAAATATGTAAAAAATGACAATTTAAAAAAAAACAAATAAAAAAATAAAAAAAACATGTGAGGAAAGTTAAGTTAAATTATCAGCTAGTTCAATATTGAAAAAATAAATTCGATAAAGATAATTTTTAAAAAAAATATATGAGGAAATATTACAGCAAAACAAAAACTATATAGGGGAAATACTGTAGCAATCTATATTTTTTTTTAAAAAACTAAAAAGCTAAATTCTTAACCAACTTAATATAAAAAAATAAAATGTACAAAGATTATTTAAAAAAAAATAAATAAATCATAAAAAAAACAATGTATAAAAATATTATAATAATTTATAATGTTTTTTTTTAAAAAATATATAATTAAATTTTCAACCATCTTAATATTTTAAAAAATTAATAAAGATAATTTAAAAAAAAATAAAAAAAAAAAAAGTAGAAGAAGTCAATTTTAGGTAAAAAAAAAAAGGAAAAAAAAAAAACATGTAAAAGAAAAGCAAAAAAACAACTGCTACAGTAAAAAACGTACGCGTTTTAGAGTATTTGTTAATAATCCTATCACTATCACTATCATCCTGTATCTTCGCCTTATCAAATAAGTATCAATAACAAAATGTAATATAGATTATTTATTAATTTATTTCCTCTAAATAATTCGCTCTTGGAGCTCGATCTGCGTCAGAGAAGTAAATTATTACTTCGAAAGAGCCGTCAAGATTTCATGGAGGTGTGATTTTCTCAATTTTTTTTCGTGTTTGAATTTGCATGCATAGTGAATCAAATAAATTTATTTTGTGCAATTCTACGAATATGCAGTGTTTTTTTTTTTGTCAATTTTTGGAATATTTTTTGGGGTTTGTAGGGAACTGAAGAGACGAAGAAGAAGAGTGAAGCACATTTAACAGTATCTGCTGCAGCTTTCGTTGAAGGAGGGATACAGGAAGCGTGTGATGATGCTTGCAGTATTTGCCTGGAAAACTTCTGCGACAGTGAT
>Ga0325404_1003908_pt1 | contig 15900 bp, 12 predicted proteins | sample PopdelMetagenome_18_FD_205664 | JGI IMG/M metagenome (GOLD analysis project Ga0325404, IMG submission 205664) | Populus deltoides microbial communities from Bellville, Georgia, United States - Xylem-Control-R1 | ecosystem: Host-associated > Plants > Phyllosphere > Stem > Wood/Secondary xylem... | reverse complement strand
CAATATCATCTTGTGTCTTAAAGTATATTCTGCAATAATAGAAAGTGGTTGATGTAAAACACTAAACAAGTGAAAACAGCTACTCCATCATAACACTTGTATGGAGTGCTTTTCCAGTTGGAGATCAAGGAGATTTATCTTTCGTCTTAAAAAAGTTTTTGGAATAAAGGAGAACCATCTTCTTCAACATTTCAAATATCTGCTGCCCTTCCGAGTAGCTGCTTCCGAAAGCTGTCCTGGAAAAAGAAATTCTGTAAAAGTTCAGCCAAATACAACAAATGACACGTGAAAAGCTTTATTTCCTATCAGTTTACAGTTTCAGACCGTAATACTGCACAAAACTATTTACCCCCCTCAACTACAGGAAATCTGATCATGACCTTTTTCTCCGCTTGTAAAGCATGGTTGTATAGTTTTCGCGGCTTGAGTCATTTTTCACCCTTGGCTCCTATAATTCCATCCCCCAGTAACTTCTTCTCTAAACTGGAAGCTTTCTTTTGGGGAATGCTCTGTCTTTGTTAAAGATTTCTTTATCAGATCAAGTTAACGTCAAAATATGTTCATCTTGAATACTTGTGGATTTGGCCTCAATTTTATAGTTTATAATAATCTACCTATCAACTTCTCGACAAAGAACCCTCTATCCTAACAATATTTATAAAGCTGCATAAATTAAGACGAACCCCAACTCTTCATATGACTTCTTTATTGCTTTTCTGTTTTCATTCACTTCCTAAGAAGCGGAACACTTTTTCTTTCTTTTAGAGCTAGAATGCGTCATTATACATGTCATTTACAAACACACCAGTTGTATCCTCTCTAGGGGTTACAGGGAATACACAAGTCGATGAAATGAATGATTATTGAGGCATTTCGCGTACCCATCCATGGCATTAAAATCTTGCATACAAGCACATGCCCAACTTGGTATCTTTTGTTCTGTTTTTCACACTGCCTTGATCATGACTTGAAGTCCATGTTGTGGGCATATTGCAAGAACGAGAACTGGTGAATGGACATAATTAGGTGATAGGGTGATCCTGTACCGCTGCAGAATCATTGAGAGTGTAATCTTTATTTCATTATATGCAAAGTTCATGCCCACACAATTTCTAGGTCCCATACCAAATGGCAGGAATGCAGAAATGTTATTTTTAGTAGCTTTAGCCACCCCTTCTGCAAATCTATCAGGCTTGAAAAGGTGAACGTCATCTCCCCATATTTGAGGGTCATGATGGAGAGCTAGAGAGGGAACATGGACCTCCATCCTTTCTGGAATGATTAGATTTCCCAATTTTGTTCCTTTTTTTACTTCACGTAGGAGACCGACGACAGGGGGGTATAACCTTAGAGATTCATTGATAACCATGCTCATCTACAAGAGAATAAATTAAAAACAAAATCAATCATGTTATAGTTTGAGCATGACCTAATAGCAAACAATTGTTGATAAATTTCATTAGACTCCAGACTATATCTATTGATTTCACTTACAGTCTTCAATCTTGAAATGCCTTCTAGACTTGGATTCTGTTGGCCAAACAATTCAAGGATCTCATTCCTTACTTTTTCTTGCCAATCTGCATGAGTTGCTAGCATTAGAACTATCCATGTAAGAGCACTTGTTGTTGTCTCATGTCCAGCAATGTAAAAGTTCTTGCACTCATCAATCAAGTCATCTATTGTTATCCGGCTTGTCATATCAGCACTGCGATAAACCTTCACTAGTTGTCCAAGAAAATCACTTCCATAACCATCTATCTCACCTGCCATTGCCGCCTCTCTTTTCTTTATCATCTTTATGACACTGTTTCTTATGAGTTGGCCAAGTTTTTCTGATTGAATATCATCTTGTGTCTTAACAAGTTTTCTGCAACAACAGAAAGTGGTAGGGTAAAAGAATAAGCATGTGGAAACAGTTACATGATATACTACAACCTGACACTTGTATGGACTATGGGGTGCCTGTTCCAATCTGTATATTGAATAATTGGAGATCAAGGAGAGAAGTTCGCTTACCCAATTCCAGGAATTCTCATCTTAAAAAGGTTTTTGGAGAAAATGAGAACCATCCTCGTCAATATTTCAAATATCTGCTGCCCTTCCAAGTAGCTGCTTCCAAAAGCTGTCCTGGAAATTATTTCTGATGTTAAGATCTTGAAGTCTTGGAATACTTCAATCTCCTTGCCTCGATGATCTTTCCATCTCCCAAGCATCATCTCCACGCTCGAAACCATTTCCGGAATCATATCCTATTATGAAGAATATTACCAGCTGTTCGAAGAAGCTCAACATGCCTAAATGACACCATTTGTTTGTTCAAATGAAGTATTTAAATGTTCAGACAATTATCATCTCTTCATCCATAAGTATATACATTTTAATATACAACCGCGTAAATATGTTTGATGGACACTCGGAAGCAACTAAATGAAATTAAAAAAAAAATACAAGAATTACTTTCAAACTCTCTCCATGGAAAGCATGATTGGCCACTTTGCGCAGCTTAAACCATTTTTCACCTCTGGTTGTCACAAGTCCATCCCCAAAGAGCTTCTTTAAATAAGGTTGCACCTCAGGTTTGAGGTAATTTCCATCTTTATTATTCAAGACTACTTTAATCTGTTCTGTTTCATAGACTACCAATTGTGCTTGACTACCTTTCCACCAAAAGAAATTCTTCCCTGCACCAATATGGTCGATATAATTAGTGATTTCAATCAAACAAGATTTCCATCAAGAAGAGAGTTTCGAAATTTCAACTGACATATGTTTAATAGTTACCATGCAGCTTGCTCCATAAATAAACATGAGGTTGAATTCTAGAGAAGGATTGATGGCATAATTCCGAGGGCCTGCTCATAGCTTCTTTTCTCAAGTTGATGAGCTCTTTCAAGTTTCCATGAAGGAATCTGTAAGAAGGGCCTTTCACTCCTTGTGAATGCAAGGCAGATTGTATGCGAATTGGGGTCCACCACGCTTTGTTAAAGAAGTTGATGAAAAGCCAAAGAAGGTATAGGCATCCGCAACTTGAAAGGAAGATTATGGTGGTTCCCATGGCGGCCACCACAGCCATGTTTTAAATATTGATCAGTAGATGTTTAGAAAATCTTCAGCTTGTGCTTGGTGGCATAAAACGTATTTTAGGAACTTGTTATACGACGATGATCATCGAATTACAGTAGTAGAAACTTGAGAATTTTGTCGATTCAGATTTCAGACAGACTGGCATTGTAATAAACCACAGCATATTCCTTTCAGTTTTTATGTTGCAATAAAGACGAATATTGCAAATGAGAGGAAACAAGGAAGAACACGTAGTAAACACTGTCGGTTCAAGAGGTATTGGAAATTTCCAATAATACCCCTCTGCCGTGTACTACAATAATTGAATCATGCATGCTGACATTTACACAGGAGGAATACATGTACATACAGAAACGGACACACATTAGAATTTGGATTTGTGAACGTTGGGTTTCACCAACATGATTTGTTTTTTTTTATCCTACCCAGGCCATGACATGGGTCTGTTTCGATATTTTCTTTGTTGTGTTGCCGCCAAAAGGAAGACAAGAACACCTAGACGAGGGCACAGAGGGTTAAAGAACTGGTTAAATCACGGAATCCAATAACCAACATACAACGAATGACACTTGACAAGCTATAGCTTCCTGTCAATCTACAGAAAATCAGACTGCGCAGACAAAACTATACGTCTCTTTCAATCACAGAATATTTTATCATCCTCTGCTTGTCATCCTTGTTCCCGAAGCTGCTAGAACAATTCTTGACCACCAGGCATCTTCAATTGAAATCTCCGTAAGCTTCACTCTCATCTTGATTTAGTTACTCTGATTCTAATTGATTACTGGGCCTGGGTCATAGGAGCTTTTTCCAGATCTTTTATTCAAACCCACTTGGGCTACACTACTGAATGCTAGGCCCATAAGAGAAACTTCCACTACCACCTCGGCCCCATTGTTTTTCATCCTTGTCAATGTTATTCGATGCTTCTTCTAAACAGCAAAGCATCGTCACCGCTTCTCCACCGGAATTTCAGAAATGAATTAGGCTCAACATTAGCAAGCTGTATGAGGGCGGATTATTTTATGACCGGACATGGTTAATAGATTCGGAGCAGTGGGATGGGCTTCTGGGGTAGATTAATGTGCAAGGTCAGTATAAGTTGCATCTTGTTGAACAATTGTGAATTTGGCCTCTGGTTTCCACTCTTTAGCAATCTAATTATTGATTTTTCAGGCTGCTGTTTCAAATAAATTAATAAAGCCCTCTATCCTAACAATCTTTTGATACATTACAGACCATGATTTACTAGTTGTTTTCTTGTATGTGTATCACGTCATCAACCACAACACTTTTTCTTTATTTTACTTTTGGGTGAGTTAGCATGCCGGTACGGTTGAATTTGAATAAAATGATGAAAATAATGAATTTAATAGATTTAATGTATGGTAATAATACTTTTAAATTATGGGCTAGAATGCATCATTTACAAACATAACAATATCCTCAGAAGAGATTACAGGTAATACTCTTGTGTATGAAATGAACGATTGTTGTGAAAATCTTAATCTTCAACTCTTTTTTTCTTTTTTTGTTCTGTTTTCACACTGCCTGGATCAGGAGTCGAAGTCCATGTTGCGGGGACATTGCAAGAAGGAGAACCAGTTCCTGGACTTATTTAGGTGATAGGCTGAAGAACCATTGAGTGTGCAATCTTTGTTTCATTATATTTGAAGGTCATGATGAAGAGCTAGAGATGGAGCATGGACCTCCATATTTGCTGGTATAATTAGATTCCCATTCTTGTTCCTTGTTTGACTTCACGTAGAACACTGACAATTGGGGGGTTTAGCCTTAGAGATTCGTTGATAACCATGCTCATCTACAAGGGAAGAAAAAAAAAATAGTTGAGTACAATGAACATACAAGTTAAATAGTTGTTTCCATCAGAATCTGTAGTGTTTTTCAGCTTTTCGCTTACAGTCTTCAATCTTGAGATGCCTCGTGGACTTGGATTCTGTTGGCCAAACAATTCAAGGACCTCGTTCCATACTTTTTTCCTGCCAGTGTGCTTGCATTGCTAACAGTAAAACAGTCCAGGCAGTCTGCTTGCATCGCAGTTCTGACAAGGCGAGCTGATTAACAATAGATGGCTTGATTGATGAGTGCAAGAGTTTATACATTGCAGGACACGAGACAAGAAGTGCACTTGCCCCTCACTTGTCCATGAAAGTCACTTTATAACCATCCATTCCACCTGTCATTTCCTCCTCCTCTCTTTTCTTTATCATCTTTATAATGCTTTTTATTATGCTTTGGTCAAGTTTCTCTGCTTCAATATCATCGTGTCTTAAAGTATTTTCTGCATACAACAATAAAAATTAAACGTGTGAAAGATGCAGCCCAATTTGTCTATAGAATAATTGGAGAGACAATAAGCTTCACCTGATTCCAGGAATTCTTATTTCATAAAGGTTTCTGCATCCAAAAGCTGTCCTGGAAATTATTCCGATGTCAAAACTTTAAGGTCCTGGAATACCGCAATCTCCCTATCGTCATGATTTTTCCGTCTTTCAAGCATCACCTCCACACTCGAAATCAATTTTGGAATCGTTTCCTATAAAGAACAAAAATATTGTCAGTTATTAGAAGAAGCTCTTCGACATACCTAAATTTCACCTCTAGTTGTTAAAATAAACTATTAAACTGTTGAATAATTAACACCTTTGCATGAGTATATAAATGTTAACATAAAACTAGGTAAATATGTTTGATGGACACTTGAGAAGCAACTATCCACAGTAACAAATTCAAGAAACTACTTTCAAGCTCTCTCCATGGAAAACCTGATTGACCAAATGGCGCAGCTTAAACCGTTTTTCACCTCTAGTTGTCACAAGTCCACCCCCAAACAGCTTCGTTATACAAGGTCTGGGCTCAGCTTTGAGGTAATTTCCATCTCTATTGTTCAATATCTCTTTAATCTGTTCATGTTCAGGAACTACCAACTGTGCTTCACTACCTTTCCATCAAATGAAATTCTCTTTACAAACCATATGTACATGGTTAACAAAATTAGTTATTTGCATGCAAGAAGCTTTCAATCAAGAAGAGAGTTTTAAATTTTAACAAACATATATGTATGGTTAATAGTTATAACAGTTACCATGTATCTTTATTCATAAATAAATGTGAGGTTGAACTCTAGGGAATGGTTGGTGGCATAATTCCATCTCTTAAGTTGAAGACCCCTTTAAAATTTACCTGAAGGAATCTGTAAGAAGGGCCTCTTACTCCTTGCGCATGCAAGCTAGAATTTATGCAGATTGGAGTCCACCATACTTGGTTCATGAACTTGATGAGAAGCGAAGGAATGTAGAGGCATGCACAGCTTGTAAGGAAGATAGTCGTTGTTCGCATGGCCACCAATGCCATGATTTATCGAGTATGTACAGGTTTAGGTCTTTCAGAATTTTTTATATCAGTGAGTTACAGAATAGTGTTTGAAGCTTCGGAATTTTGTCAAATCAGACAAACTGGCCTTCTAATAAAATAATCATCATGGACAATGTCATTAACATAAAATAAAATCACACAAGTTTGATATAAGATTGATTGTTTGCCTAGAAGTTTCTGTCTAATCAGGATTGCATAGGTTAGTGTTGCTTGTCGTATCCCCACATGATATATCCCTTTCGTTTGGTGGTTGAAGACATGCTTCGATTATTCATACTGGCCTGTATATATGAATGTGCATGTCCGCCCATGGACATGCATTAGAATTTGTTGGACATATCTTTACTCTATAAACTACACCAATTACCAATGAGGAATTTGAATTTATGATCCATGGATTTCACCAAGAAACTTCTGTTTTTATCCCGTAAAAGATTTTACATTTAATGTTTTCTGTTGTTTGTTATTACTAAAAGTTTACTGAAGCTCCAAAGGAACACACAAACACCTTGCTGATGGCATAAATTGTATAACAAAGCTGGTTAAATTACAGAACCCAATAGGCAAATACAACAAATGACACTTGACAAGCTATAGTCCCTATCTATTTACAGCCAATCGGATTGTAAAGCTGTACAAAATACTTTTTTCTCCGCTTGACATCTTATTACAAAGCTGATAGAACAATTCGTGACCAAGAGGTTTTTCAGTTGAATTCTCTGTAAGCTTCAGTTTCAAGTGCATCCATATTTGCATTATGTTTTTCCAACAAGCAACAGCTTTCACTCTACAATGAGTGAAGGATTACCTGAACTCCATTTCGTGGACAGAGCGTAACTGCCTCATATGGTGAGTGGGTATAGGTTGGGGAAAGGGTGAAGAGGTATTTCTGCAAAATCATCGACAGAGTAATTTTTGCTTCAGTTGTGGCAAAGTTCAAACCCACACAAGTACGAGGTCCTAACCCAAAGGGAAAAAACGCAGCAGGGATGTTGTTTGTAGCTTTAGCAACTCCTCCTGAGAACCTTTCTGGCTTGAAAAGATGCACGTCTTCTCCCCATATTTCAGGGTCATGGTGAAGTGCTGCATTAGCAATGTACAGGTTCATGTTAGCTGGTAGAGTAAGCTGCCCAATTTGAACTTCTCTTTCAACTTTCCTCATAAGGCCAAGCACCGGAGGATATAATCTTAGAGTTTCATTGATAATCATGGTCAGCTACATGAAAAACGAAAAGAAAAGACAAACTAGTTAGAGCTTGAAGTGGAATGATTGGCAAGTAATTTAGAAAATATTTTCAGACGTTGGTAAGAACCAAATGCGTTTTTATCTGGAGATTTGATTTTATAATTTCCTTACAATCTTAAGTTTTGCGATGCCATCTAGATTTGGTTTTTGTTGGCCAAATATATTGAACACCTCCTTTCTGGCTTCCTCTTGCCAGTCCGTATGGATTGCTAAAAGCAGTATAGTCCAGGAAAGCAATGAATTAGTGGATTCCTGTCCAGCAATGTAGAATGTCTTGCACTCGTCAACCAAATCTTCTATTGAAATCCTCTTCTTCTCGTCCGCATCATGGTATGAATTCAAAAGAGCTCCAAGAAAATCATTCCCAAATCCATCTGCTTCTCCAGTCTTCACCTTTTCTTCTCTCTTCTTTATTATCTCCATCACAGAGTTATGTATTCCTTTCACGAGTTTCTCTGATTCTATTTCATCCTGAGTCCTCCAGAACTTACTGAAAACATAAATAAAAAAGCAGAACATAACTAAAAGGACAAGTCTTGGATTAAGATAACCATATTAAGCATATTCATCATCTTCTACAAAATGACATAGTTATTGTCTCCAAAGTTCTGAAGTTCTCTGCTTATCATTTTACTAGTAATTAGGCCTAAAACCTTCAGGTATGAGAACTTACCTTATGCCAGGAAACCTAAGTTTGTAGATATTCCTCTGTATTATCAGGGACAACTTCGTCAACATGTCGAAAATGTTCTTCCCCTCTACGTAACTACTCCCAAAGGCTGTCCTGGAAATTATTTCTGACGTCAATAACCTGAGTTCTTGGTAGACCTCGATCTCTCTGCCTTCATTCTGTTTCCATCTTTCTAGCAGCATCTCAACACTGGCAATCATTTCTGGAATCATACCCTGAAAATCATCCCTCCACACAATCAGCAATTGACCAGATATTCTCTTATTGAGTTGTTAGTGTGATGAGAATTGATAGATTCTGGTTTGCTTGTAAGTACAATTTATTTGCCCTTCATAAGCTAGCATTTTTTACCCTGCCAGTGTCTTTGGAGTTTTTTGTTGAGGATTGTTTATATGTGATCATTAGATGATTACAGACAAGGATTGTAATAGCATGAATGATGGGAGCTTACTTTCAAGTTCTCTGCATTGAAAGCATAAGTGGACAGTTTTCTATGTTTTGTCCATTTTTCACCTTCTGATGTTGTGACTCCATTCCCTAACAGCAATCTGAAATAGGCTGGAATGTCTCCTTTTGGATAAGATTTATCTTTGTTAATTAGTATCTCTTTGACTAGCTCCGGCTCCGAAACAACAAAATGAGCTTTAGGACCATACCAACTAAGATAATTCCGCCCTACTCACCGAAAAAAACAAAGATGAATTTTAGAAAGAAAAGTACAAAGAAAGAGAAGAATATACTTCGTTAGTTGTTTTCTTGAAGTTTGAATCATATTGAACAAGTTGTTACCATATGTGTTGATCCATGTGTAAATTTGAGGCAGAACTTTGGGAAATATGTTATGCGATAAGGTCATGGGTTTGGCCATGGCTTCTTTCTTCATGAACAGAACTTCTTTTGTGCTCCCATGGATGAACCTGTAAGAAGGGCCTCTGATTCCCTGAGAAGCCATGAAATTTTGTATGCGAATGGGAGTCCACCATAGTTTGTGAAGGACCTTGACGAGCGTAAAGGGAAGATATATGCACAAGGAGCTAAAGAGAAGGATTATCATATTTCCTAGAAAAACCATTCTCTTGCTTCTTCTACAATGAATTTCAAAGAGCAGGTACTAAACGCACTAAAACGATCTTCAGTATTTTTCGGTTTTTAAGGTTTTTGAAGGGTTAGGAATCTAAGTTTGAGAAAATAATGTATCAGTATTAAATAATCTGCAAAAGATTGCTTTCATTAGCTCAGCATTTATAAATGGTCCCAAAAGCTTTGATTCCATGTATAATCAGCCAGTTACGTACATGAATAATTTATTTGAATCTGGCTTATAATAGTTTGATGCTGAAAGCAACAGCATCCCTTGGTCAATATTGTTATAGTTCACTCCACATCAACAACAATAATGCAAGTTTTTCTATAATTTATGAATGTATATAAGGGTCTAAGGAGCATTAATGTGATGTTTTGAAATTAAATCTGTAGGTAAAAGGCAATAAAGCCCTTGAAGGCTAAAAATAAATATAAATGAATAAGGGGTATTGTAGTAATTGAATAAAGAGTTGATAAAGATAAATAGAAAAGAAAATAGAAGAGAGAGCTGTGTTTTAAGAGTGAAAAACTGACGAAAGAAGAGAAGAAAAGGGGAGGAGGAAGAAGAGAAAATAGGGAAAGATAAGGGAAGGAGAAGAGAGTTGGAGAAAATAAGTTTAAAGGTAAGATTATGTATAAATGTGTGTTCTTTAAGCTTTAAGTTATGTTTTGATAAATGTTAGGGTTTTGAATATTGTGTTTTGAGTTTGATGGATGAATTAATTGGAATGTTATGGGTTGATTGTTGTTGGTAATTGGTTAATTAGTTGATTGTGAGAGATTGTAGGTAAAGATAATGATTTTGAGTTATGATTTTATTTGAATGGTGAAATTGTGTTAGAAATCAGTAGATGACAGTAGGTAATCTGTGAAATTCTGGGTTTGAGGTTGAAGATGACGAAAATTCAATTTGGTCCCTCAATTTGTGAAATTACAGTTTAGTCCCTAAACTTTGGGAAAATTATAATTTGACCCCTAATTGTATTTTGAGATTCTGGACAGTGTTATTATGAGGTTAAGGATGATGAATCTCAGTTTGATAATTGATTGGGAATATTTTCAGTTTGGTCCCTCAATTTTGGGAATTTACATTTTAGTCCCTGAACTTTATGAAAATTACAGTTCAGTACCTGGTTCGTTCTAGAAAGAATTAAGGATGGTTTATGGGTGAAAATTCAGTATAGTTATGTATTTTCCAGATTGGTCCAATTTTGGTAAAATTACATTTTGGTCCCTGTTTTGGAAAAATTGGCGTTTTAGTCCATAAAATTAGGAGACTAAACCTGGTTTTTATTATATGCATTGGGATCTTTTGTTTGAGTTGTTTTTTAGTATATTTCATATATTGTTGTAGGTTCTCTTAACGATCCTCAATAGGATTTTCGGGTCTTTCGTTTGACATTCCTTTTAGTTCTATATTTCCGGGTGAGTGGGATAATCTTTAATATGCATGATAAGTAAATATGTATGTTGATTATACAATGAGTACAACTAGTTAATTTCTTGAATATTTATATATGTTGCTTATTTTCTGAGTACTCATTTATTTTTAAATTTGCACTCGCAATCTGTCAAAGTAAATTCTATTTGATATGATATACATTTCTCTGATGATTCTGTAAATATCTATTATGCCTTGATATGGGACTTGTCAGTAACTCCATGCTAACGGAGAGTAGTTAGCCTGTGTGCACATAGTATTCTGTATACCTAGCTGGTGAGAGAGGCATCAGCCTATGGCGACTGATCATCCTACAGTGGTTACTTTCGGGTGTCATCTGGTCACCTTTGTGTGTCATCTGGTCACCTTCGGGTGTCATCTGGTTACCTTCGGGTGTCATGATCTCTGACATGTAGTCCATTACGTTATGATGATATGTTTAGTATGTATATGTATATGTATATGTATATGTATATGTATATCAAGATAAATGATCTTGCGAACCATTAATATCAAGAATATCTAAAATGTTTATTAATTATTATTCCCTCACTGAGTTGATTGAACTCTCCCCTCCTTCTTAATATTATTTCAGGTTCTTAGTTTCTGATAGCAGGTGAACTTTGTTGAGTGTTCCTGCTTATTCAGTTTTGGGTCGGTATGCCTTGCTTATCTTTCAAGGTTGTTTGATTCGATGTCTTAGGCGCTCCACTATTACCTTATTTTAATTAAGTTTGGATTTTGACAATGTAATGAGTATTATAGATTATTGTTTTTGTTTTAATTACTGATGAGGAGCTTTAAACTATCTTTTGGTTTCATCAGTTTTGAATAATATAATATTTTTGAAGATTATGAAATGCTGCGTATTTTTGAATAAATTATTCTTTTGATATGTCCGTTTTGAGGTTTAGCGCAGGCGGGGTGTCCTTCCGGCACCGCTCCTACATTGCCGGTCATGGACCCGGATTCCGGTCGTGACAATTAAATTTATGGGCCAATGGCATACCATAATCAAGGAGCATCTACAACGTTATGCACAGCACGCGGTCTATAGCTGGACAACTTGCCTCCTGGAAGACATTTTCAGGACTTGTCATTGTTGTTGGCTCTGAATTTGTTAATATCCTCATAGAGGCAACTTTGGATTTTGCAGTTGTACCAAGTAAAGAAATGGGACCAGACAGCAATAACAAATTGAAATGAATATGGAATAAATCAGGCTAAGCGGCTGCATGAGGCTGGAACTTGATTAGGTGGAGGAAACATGGGTAACAGAGTCAGCCAGACAGAGCAACGAGACGGGCATCGTCAGGTAATGTGGCTCCTATACTATAGTGGACTCCAGTAATCTGAACCAGTTCTGTGTAAATTAGATTAGATGTGATTATTTGCCAGGCAGTTTTAGCCCAAAGGATAGAATATGTTAGCATTGCTGATTTCACCGCCCAGGCTAATCCCTACCATGTGCAGGCAGCGGGCAAGAAACCATATTTGAACATCCTTTCCTGGAGTCTTGCTTTAGGCTATAAACCGTATCACTCGAGAAGCCTTGTAAATAGATGCCATTTGGAATTTAGCATTATGAGCTCATAAACATCGATGGATTTCTCCGATATAGTCCTATTATCTTAAATGAACCGCTTACATGATCATCTTCGCATGTTAATTCAGCTATTTTTTTTTGCTGAAATTTAATTGAAGTTCAATGAAGAGGTACATGATCACCTATCTTACATACAAACTGCGCCAGCAATGATGGTTAAGCACAGAACCCAACAGATGAAACTTTACAAAGTTATGGTCCCTATAATTTGAAGCGAACTAGAAGTGAAGGTCTAAAAAACCCCTTACCTTCCTCAATCACAGTCCCAGCATGACTCTACTTGACATAATTATTCCAAACTCCAAAGCCACCAAGAACTATTCCTCTTCCGGAGGCATTTTCGGTTGAATTCTCTATCTGCTACGGACTTGGATGCTTCCATGTTTCGGCTTTGTTGCATTGAATGTTCATTTTTCAAAAGACTAACTTGGTGATGAGTGAAGGATTGCCTGAACTCCTTTTTTAGGGCGAAGTGTAACTGCCTCGTAGGGTTAGGTTGGGGAAAGGGTAAAGTAGTATCGCTGCAAAATCATTGAAAGAGTAATTTTCATTTCAGTTGTGGCAAATTTCAATACGACACAAGTTAGGGGCCCTGATCCAAATGGAAAAAATGCAGCAGGGTCGTTCTGTGTAGCTTGAGCCACCCCTTTTGAGAACCTCTCTGGCTTGAAAAATGCACATCTTCTCCCCGTATTTGAGGGGCATGGCGAAGTGCCATAACATTGATGCACACGTTTATGTTAGCCGGCAGGGTAAACTTCCCAAGTTGAATTTCTCTCTCAACTTTTCTTAAAATGCCAAGTGCCAGTGGATGTAGTCTTAAGAGTTTCATTGATAATCATGCTCACCAACATGAAAAAAACAAAACCAAAGGAAAACTGGTGAGAGGTTGAAGTGAAATGGATACGGGTTTATTAAATAATTTGCAGACATTGGTAAGAATTTGATGATTGTATTCCGTAATTTCCTTAAAATCTTAGGTTTTGCAATGCCATCTGGATTTGGTTTTTGTTGGCCAAATCTGGATGGATTGCAAAAAGCAAGATAATCCATGCAAACAAGGAATTGGTGGCTAGCAATGTAAAATGTCTTCCACACATCAACCAGGTCTTCTAATGAAATCCTCTTATTCTCATCTGTGTCTTGGAATGCGTTCATGAGAACTGCAAGAAAATCATCATCAAATCCATTTGCTCCTCCGTTCTTGACCTTTTCTTTATTATTTCGATCACAGAGAAGCGTATTCCTCTCACAAGTTCCTAAGATTCTATCTCATCCTCGGTCCTCCACAGTTTACTGCATAAGGAAAATGGAAGCCTAACTGAAAAGAGGAGGTGTTGGATTAAAAGATCTATATTAAACAACGGTTACTACTATCTTGTCTGGAGATTCACTGTTGTTTTTCTATCCTGAGTTGTTGATGGTGTTCTCCGCTTATGAAACTTCACTCATCCCACCAGCATTTATGTCTAAACCCTAAGATCAGCTATGAGGAACTTTCCTGATACCAGGAAACCCAAGTTTATAGATATTCCTCTGTATTATGAAGGACAACTTCATCAACATGTCAAGAACATTCTTCTCTTCCAAGTAACTGCTACCAAAGGCGGTCCTAGAAATCAACTTCTGATGTTAACACCCTGGATTCTTAGTAGACTTCGATCTCTCTACCTTCGTATTGTTTCCACCTTGCAGCGTCATCTCAACACTTTCATTTAAAGATTATTTATGACCATGAAAACTGTTGGTGATGAAAATAGGAGCAATTGTTGGAGCTTACTTTCAAGTTCTCTGCATTGAAAGCATAAATGGACAATTTTCGATGCTTTACCCATTTTCATCTTCTGATGTTGTGACTCCATTGTTTCCTAACAGCAATTTGAAATAGGCTGGACCATCTCCTTTCGGATAAGATCTATCCTTGTTATTCAGTATCTCTTTGACTAGCTCCGGCTCCGTAACAACAAATTGTGCTTTAGGAACATACCTCATAAGGTAATTCAGCCCTGTTCCGAACACGCAAGATTTTCAGAAAAGAAAAGGAGAAAGCTACGAGTAAAACTGTTGAGTTGTTTAGAATAATTTTCCTCCTTTTGGTGTCAAGAGTTGTTATTCGAATCTCCATGATTAAAGGACCAAATCAATTAATCATGCCAGAAAAACTCCATCAACGCCATTGCTCGTCCATGATTGCCGCTCACGCGTGGAGGTCATAGGCCATTTACAAGTAAGATCAATGGCTTCCTTGATTACGAGTTGCTGTGAAATTATTCTCGTTTATTACAGAACATCATTCGTTCTACGAACAGAGTACATAATTGAAGAAAATTAATAATCGTTCAGAATTAGGAAATGGGCAATAATTTCCTCATTGAGTGGGAAATGAATCCTGGCTAGAGAAACTTGTAAAAAACCATATAAAGCTCATACTCAATCTCTATTTTCCTATCCTGTAATGGAATTTACTATAAACTTTTTAAAAAAATCATATAAAATAAGAATTTTTTTTTTTGAATTATGTAATTGAATTTTTTTGAAATATTGGGTTTTTAATCTTTTTTTTAACTCAATCCAAGAAATTAAGATTAATAAATGCATTTAGATAAGTTTAACGCATCTTAAGGGCACTTGTAAGCCTCCATTTAACTGAGCCCTTCAAGAGATAATGGGGTTTCTAGTTTATTTTTCTTTCCAGCTCCTTGCCATTAGCCGTGAATTCTCCATCGTCCAAACAACTAGGAGTGCGTGCCCTATTTTTCTCTTTGATGTGGCTAGGAAGTGATCACCAATTAACCTTAGGAAATTGTTAATCAGAAAAAATTATGGAATATTTTTTTGTTAAGAGAATGGTGTTCAGCTCAATAAAAGCTGCTTTAAAGGTAGAGTTGATTGCTAATTATAGTTGAAATTTCTAAATTAACCTTTTTAAAATGAAGTATATTTTTAATTTTCTTATTATAAGTGAGATTGATAGGCTTGATTATAAATGAATTGTATTTTAGAAGAATAAATAATAATTTAATTGCCACGAAATCCTTATAAATAATTTTTTTTTTGCGTTTCAAAATTGTTTTTCAAAACAATTAAATTTTTTTATTTAATTTTTTTATGATTTTAGATTGTTTTAATATGCCGATGTTGAAAATAAATTATAAAAAAATATTATTTAAAAATATTTTTAAATAAAAATATTTTAAAAAACAACCAATACCACAATAAAATAAAAAAAATTAATTAGTTAATTCACTAAAAGCAAGGATGAAATAAGAAATGGAAATAATTAGATATATGCTGTAATTTTCCTCCTCTTCCACAGAACTGCTAGTCTCATCACATGCATGGTCCCATTG
>Ga0325404_1003907_pt1 | contig 15901 bp, 9 predicted proteins | sample PopdelMetagenome_18_FD_205664 | JGI IMG/M metagenome (GOLD analysis project Ga0325404, IMG submission 205664) | Populus deltoides microbial communities from Bellville, Georgia, United States - Xylem-Control-R1 | ecosystem: Host-associated > Plants > Phyllosphere > Stem > Wood/Secondary xylem... | reverse complement strand
AATTTGTCATCGATGATTGAAAATCAGAATTCAAGATATAAAATCCAAAAAAACAAATTTCAACCATTTTTTTCACTTAAAACAATTATACTTTTATAGACCTTAAAAACCCTATTTCCAACAACAAAACATATTTGAATAAATTTTATAAACCCCAATCTACTTTGTTTGACATCATTAAAGGTAGAAATCAGTACCATTGACATCAAAATTGAAGTTATTGGTAGTCAGAATTTAGTCACTTGAAACTTTTTCTCTTCCTAACTTTTTTGGCTACTCTCTCTTTTCTTTAAATCTTTAAGGACTAAAACATAAAAAATAAAATTTAGGATCAAAACGTAATAACCTAAAAAAACATAAATGAAATTTGAAAAGACTTAAACCGTAGGGACCAAATGGAAGTTTTGTACGCTTTTTGTGGAAAAGGACTTTGTTTTTTCCTTTGTGTCTATTTTGATCTTTCATCTCTCAATTTTTTTTTTAATAAAAGCCAAAACGTTTTCCTAAAATTGGTCACTAACAATATTTAAGAATGCATCAGGTGAGTGATAAAAAATAGATAAAAAAAAAATTCAATATATAAAAGCATGAAAACATAACTTTAAAGGATTAAATTTAAAAGAAATCAGTTTAGTGGTTAAATTGTAAACTGTGCAAACTACAGGATTCAAAGTGTAAAAAGGTGGTGAAAATGCCAATGGTAAAATGTGAGTGTGTAAAATAGAAATTTTCCGTGCTTTTTATGAAAAAAGAGCTCTATTTCTTTCTTTGTGTTAATTTTAATTCTTTATCTCTTAATTTGTTTTTTAACGAAAAGCCAAAGTATTATTTGGTTAAATTAGTCGGTCGGAACATTTAACAATGCATGGTTAGCTAAGAATGGAAATATAATTTTAAAGGATGAAATTGAATAGAAATAAAGTTTAGTTGTTGAATTGTAAACCATGTGAACTACAAGGACCAAAGTCTAAAAAAGGAGCAAAATACCAATAGTAAAATGTGAGTGTTTATTGTGCGATAGGAACTATCAACTACATCAGAGTCAGTAGATAATTTTATCCTTGCATAGATGGTGGCCATTGTGCCCACATTTCTGCCTAGACTTCAAAAATTAAAATGATCTGATTGGGGCATCAGTCAGGGCTACAGTTCCATAAAATGATATGAATATCTCCGCTGATAAATTTTCTCGTTAGCTGGCATCATTTCTCCCTTCAACAACAAGGCTAGCTGTTCCAGAGACTAAGCAAACGTTGCGTTTCCCACTAGGAAAAGTCCTTGGGAGTATTTGAGTTGACTCTATGCACCTGGTTTGGGCAGGCTATGATTGAGTTCTAACTTATTTCCAATCATGACTGTAATTGATAACGATTAGAAAAACTGGCTGCAGTCAATCATGATGCTTCCACCAATTGTTTTCGTTGCTGACAACAGTGTACATTTAGCATTCGAATCATTCGTCCAAGAACTTGAGCTTCTACCACTTCTGTTTATCCCTTTTAACTTACCGTATGTACTGAGTATTCTTGTTGTGTGCATATCCATTGCAGCCGAGAAAGATTCGGGGAGATGCATGCCAAAGTGTGGTGGGAAGAGAACCGAGCCAGGATACATGAACAATACATGTGATTGAGCAAACACAGTGGCTGCTTGTTCTTAAGAATGGTGGGGTTCTCTCTCTCTCTCTCTCTCTGCCTGCCATACCAGTAGAATCCCTTCCATAGATATCCGAACAGGTGCTGCTGCTACCTCTTGATTTTGGGTGCCACGTACGCTGTCCTTCTATCCAAATTGTGAAGTTTTACTAGCTTCCTAACAACATTAGCATATTGTAGGGGATGGGGATCGTGGACTTAAATTAATATTTTTAACAGTTTCTTTTGATTATGGGTGTGGATAAAGAGCAATGGTTGTGTATTTGAAAGTAACGAGGGTGGTTGGCACATTTAAGTGTCTATCTGGAGTTCCAGTTGAACTTGTTTTTCATGAAATTTTGTATTTATTTTTTTAAAATTATTTTCTTTTTGTGTTTTTACCTTAGTTTTAATGTATTATATCAAAATTAATTTTTTTACAAAATAAAAAAATTATTTTGATACATTTCTAAATTAAAGTCACTTTAAAAAGCAACCGCTATAACATTCTCAAACAACCTCTAATTATCACTTAAAAAATGTGTTTTCTCCTCGTAGCTCTCAGATTTTTCCCCCAAAGAAAATAATGACAAAAATACCGTCTTATTCTTCGTGTCATTACTCGACATCACGATAACCAGGAAAAAGAAAAAGGCTTTAATTTTTTTTGGGGAAAAAGTCTAAACTAGTAAAAAAAAAAATCATTACCTATTATTATGGTTACTAAAAAACTATAATTTGTCTTTAGAGAACTGTAGTAAATGACTAGTTACACTAAAAGAAAGATATTGTCACTCCTAAAATATCATAAGTGAAGTAGGGATGCATTATTAGTTTTGTTCTAAATTACTAAGGGTCTGTTGTGCTATGCTATTGACGGTTTATTTATTGAGCGAATGCAGGTTTACTATGATAAGGTAAACCCTAGTCAAAAGTCCAAAACCTATCTGTTTTAAAAGTCTAGTTGGTTTTTGCCACTCCTGATTATTTGGTAAGTTAACAACTCTAAAGTTGTCATTCCAAATCACAACTCAAGTTATGTCTATAAATATATCAATAGGTCTATATTGGATCCAAGGAACCTAACCCAAGTCCTAGTTAAAACTCATGGAATTTTCCTCAAAGAAGTTCACTTATGCTATGATATCTCATATATTTCTAACTCTAGTATTATGGAATATTGGATTGAAAATATCTCAAATTGATAAGCATTTGAAGAAATTCAATTTTACCCTTAACTGAATACTTCATCGTTATTTTGTTATGAAGAAATTAAGGTGAAAAGCTATTCCTGTTGCTTTTCAATTATTGGCTCGCTATGTGTTCATATACTCAAATATTAAAGAGTGAATAGCAAAACATTTTCTTTAATGAGTTTTTGAAAATAAAAGTTGGTTTTTTATAGTTTTGGGAAAGTAGGGTCAATGGACCTTTTAATTTGTACCAAGTTCCAATGTGATTTATAACTTGTTACAAAGACCAAAAATAGATACAAAATATTTTATATATTTTTCTTTTGTTTTTATGAAAATGGTAAGATATAAAAAAATATTTTTGCCTTTTTCTTTTTTGTGAAGAACAAAAAAAATTTGTTTTTTTTAGTATGTAAAGATATGCAAAAATAATTTTTTTTTTTAAATGGCTTGGCCATACTAGATTTAAAAAGAAATTTGATGAAATCCCTTGCTATTACGTATTTGAATAAAAGAGAAATTGCAATTTAAAATAACAACTCAGCATTAAACACATAATGTAATACCACATAAATTCTTAATGTTGTGAAGATATATAGAGCCTTTAACTTAGGAAAACATAGTGATTTTCTTTCTATATAAATGTATTCTATTTAACATGATGTTAGTCTTTTAAGATTAACTAGCACCTCACTAAAATTTCTATTGAAATTCTAGTAGAGTCTCTTTTATATTCAGAGCATCCCAAGATATCAACATCTGCATCATCACATTACAATCAAATTTAATCCATTAATTCAATATCCCAAATCATTTCATCAAATAATATTATGATAACCCCACAATCATCTCAATAACAACCAATCATAATTAATTCTCTTAACAAACAAACAAATATAAATTTAGAATGCATACGAAGATCATACATAACAATTTAAATACATGCTTATCTTACAACTAAATGTGTAAGTTAAGATTAACATACATAATAGAAATTAAGCTATTTAAAATACATGTTATAAGTTTAAGTTCAATTACACAAAGACTACAAAAAACTTCTTGAGCCATGGTAATTACATAGTCATTACTTAGATCTATAAAAGATAATACAACACTATTCTACCATTTTTAGCGATTATAAGAAGTACCTGAAATTAAACAATTAACATCGTATTACATCCAATCGTCAATACAATAATAAAAGACATAAAATGTTCTATGATAAGATTTTTCAATCTCTTTTTGTAAGCCATGCCATCTAATTCTTACATTTAATCGTTAAACAACTTGATCATTATTCTTGACACCGAGTCAATCTTGATCGTCTTTCATGAATGTCCATTACTCTAACCATTATCATTGATGCCAATTATTCTTCAAGACCCATTTAACTCTATTCTTTCTTTATCCTTACGCTATCAACATTCCATATGTAATAACACATTTAAAGAATTTGCAGTTACAATGTTTATGAAACCTTTGATGTAATATAAGATGCAGAGTGTTAACTTGAAGCCTGTACACATATAGCTGTTACAGCCTGCTAACCACTTACAACCTCCATTGCCCTAACAAGGTCCAACCATTCTTACTTAGATCTCACTTCAAGAACTTTATTTTGGTTGTCATTTAATCTATATTTTCTATAATAGTTTGAAACTATAATATTTATATGTTGTTTAGAACCGAATAGAATAAACCTCTTTTTTGTTGTCAAACAGTCTCTAATCGTTCTTCATTTATGATATTAGTACAACCCTGATTTCCATTTCTTTTCTAATCCTTAATTCTAGAGTTATATTCTCTATGATTGACTCAATAGCCTTTACATAGTCAACATGTTTTTTGCTGTTAAACAACTTCTAACACAACCTATCAAATCTACCAAATCAATACTAGATTATAGTAATCTCTCATCGACAAACTACCCCACGAAATATATCTTAAAAAGACTAATTAGTCTTTATATATGCTTTATAAAAGTCCCATTTTTTCCTGTTTATCATATATTAATAAATAATCTGACACTTTGCATACACTGATAAGTAACCAAATAAATAAAGAATGCAAAAAACTTAAATGCACAAGGTATTTGGTTATGAAGGGAAAACCCTTTGAAGAACTTTTCAAGAGATAAAAAAAAACCCTCTGGGACAGTCAAACCTAAGATAGATAATTTGTTTCACTAGTTTGAATGATTATGAATGTAGTATCTCTGAACAAAACCCTTTGTGTCTATACTACCTTACTTGATGAGATAGTGAACCATGTCATGTCTCTTACCATAGTAGCTTTCCAGTACATCTGATGATCTTCACACTATTGTCGTCTTAACTGGAACCTTCAATTGCTAACAGTTCATACAGGAACTCCCTCTAGGAGTCTATAGGCTCTCCAACTCTTAAGGGATCAATTCTCCTTAAGAATTTCCTATACACTCCTCGTGTGCCAAGAGTATGTGCTGTGAAACTTTATGTAAACTTCTTAGCTGGTTGACACACTTGCTTCAATGTAATTGATGGTTTTACGTCCTGAAACTTTCCTTTGAAGCACACTACGAACACCTTTATTTAGACTCAACCTTCTTTATATACATGTCTTATGTGATAAGGATAATGATACGTATAATCTTCAAGTTTCCTAGTTTATCATGTTGGTAATAGATTGCTAACATGTTTTACAAAAATAGTGATAAAGTTATCTTCGACTAACTTTTTCTACTTCATCTGAACTTATCTCTTAAATAATCTAAGCTAATCAGATAGTTACAAAGAAGATAATGCTAACTAATCTTGATAAACTTCAATCTTAGCCAAAGTATCTTTTTACCAATCATAAAAGATCTTCACTAACCTAAACCAAACAAAATGACATCGTCAATCTCCCTTTTTAGCTTGATTAGCAAGCATTAAGTTTAGATCGAACAAAAATTCCTATAAACATTGTTAATTAACATGAGAACAATTGTCGGTGTTCTTAACAGTTCATAACATGTTTAAAAAGTTTTTTCATGCAAACATTTCAAACAGTTATTCAGATGATAATGCATATTTATAAAGTTTAGATTAAGAGTATTGCATACAACCATAACATAGAAGTTCATATGCTTATCCCAAATATTATAGACCGTTAAAATCAATTTAGGATTTAAAGCAACAAGAATGGAATAATAAAAGGAGCAACAAATATTAATATCACCATAATCCATGCAACTCCCCCTTAATTTGGCACTTATAAAGGTTTTCATCATCATCATCACGATCTTCCACAACCATATGATGAATTTGCTCAACTTCCAACCCTAATTGTACAAGCCTGTCATTCTTCTGTACCGCATCCTGTTGGATATCAGAGAGCAACTTGTCAACTTCTCCAGCTCATTGATCCCACATTCCAATAAAACTATCAAACTTGTTAGTTAAAAACTATAATTGCTCTATAATAAGTGGAAGAAATGTGCTAGTTAAGGATGACTATGGTTGAGATGTCTTTTCGTACTAACCACAACTTCAGATTTCACAATTGTTATAATAGAAATCTTGCCAAACATTTTCATTATGGGTTTAACATCTCTTAAGGGAACCTTAGCTAGAATAGCTACTTTAGTGATCAAACCCCCAAAAGGCAAACTTGATTTCTTTTTGAATCATATTTATAAAATGTGTAGCAAGAGCAACGGGTACATCAATCATAATGATATACATGAATTGTGCCTTTTCAACAATCGATTTTGTGTATCTAGAATTAACCAATGACTTCATAGGTAACCTCTGTGGATTGATAGTCCATTTAGGTCCTTTAGGTCCTATAAACAAATCACTCATTTGGGTTTTGGATGGCGCCTCAATTCTTTTAAAAGGAAAACCCAAATTACTGACCTTAGGCATGCCATACAAGTCTTTATTGCTAGAGAAGGACATGGTAAGGGTTTGACTTTGGAAGTGATTAACTTTTCATCTAAGTCAAACGGGTAACAATTAGCATAAAATTCCCTCACAATTTCCACAAAAGAAGTAGGTACCTCATGTCAATTCCCTCACAAGTCAAACGACCCCTTTTATCAAATTTTTCCATTTTCTTTTACTAAAAATCTCTTCAATGAAAGTAAAAGCAGTATCAGATAAATCACTTATAGATACCTCATATTCTCCCAACACTTTTTTCCTTGAGAAGTTGGTCCGTTTTTTTTCAGCCTCTAGTGAGGTGAAATGCTCCATCTTGGTAGAATGTGGTTTAGGTTTTGACGAACTGGCCATCCCTTTACCTTTCTCATTGGTCTTTTGAGTCTTGGAAGGCTGAATAAGGGTTTTTTTAGGAGATGAGGTCTTCCACTCTTGTTCATCCGAGGAGAGCTTGAAAAAGGTGGGGTGCAGGTTTCTTTTGTGCTTTCATCTTATACTGACCATGTATAAATTAACACAACATCCATCAATAATGTTTTTAAGAAATTTCAAGATTCGTGCTTTTCAACCTCACACAAGATGCAACAACATGTTCTCTTGTTAGATCAACATATAATCTTCTTACCATTTTTTTTAATGATGTAGAATGCAATTTTAAAGAGATTATTAGGGATATCAAGAGAGAAAAATGAAAAATGGTTTTGCCTTAAAAATAGGTAAAAAAAAAAAAACTTTAAGTCAAGATTATAGAAAAAAAGAACAGATTTAACTGAAGATTGTAGTGAGTGAGATAAGCATACCTTTCTGATTTTTTAAAGAACTTTCTTTAATCATCTTCATACACTGATAAAATATGCTTAGAAGGGTGTCAACAACATATCCTGGAAGTCAAACTTTATGCTAGAACCTAGATACATGAACATTTATTATTCCCAACATAAATTTTGATTAACTCATTAACTCCATTATGAAATTGCTTGTCATTACAGTTTTACGGTAACGTTACCGATTTTTAACTGATCCTTACACCATCACTTTTTTTTTACAATTCTTTCTTATATTTTATTCTTTATTACCATACTACTTCCTTGGAATCATTTTATTATATTTATTATTCTCTTATTCATCGAAACTCATTACCAATTTCAGCAGCATTATGAATTTTAAACCCAAAAATTATAATTCTCTTTTCAACTTTATCAACACCTTTAAATTTATTCATAGATGTTATCTTCACCATTACATATCATATTTGTTACTATTTTTGTTATTTATTCATTTCCTTCACCTTGAGTTTTTTTTACTCGTAAGGGTCTTAATATCCTTGTTCTTATGTTTACATACTATCCCTAATTTTACTAAGTGGATGGTAAGACTAGAAGAGAGATTAAATTAAGGCAAAGCCTTAGCATTTATGAACTGCTTCTAGCCAACAAGTACAATGTTTGATCAAAACAACCTTTATTAGGAGCTGCATTTTTGTTTTGATCGAAATCTAGAAAGATGTTCATCTTTCCATCTAGAATGATTACACCCAACCTCTTAGAATGAGGAGTAATTCTTTGGAATAATCCCTATAGCGAAGAAGCAAATGCTACGATAAATGTCATAAAGACCTAGTATGATGACTTGATATCTAGTCAAGAATACCTTCATTCGAGCTGAAATGAAGGACGCTATTGAACTTTTTGAGTGATAACATATTGCCTCTTTAGCATATGGGTTTGCAAGTATTTTAGCCCATTCGATCACTCATACTAGTGAAAGGCTTTTTAAAGATGATTGATCTTCTAACACAAAGTACACTAATATCAATATCCTCTTTTCTATCTTATTTGTACAAAAGCTTACATAAGACTCAAATTAAGGATGACCTCACCAATTTGTCGTAAAGGAAAAAATAGGGGCTATTGTGGATACTACAAATTTGGCTAGTGTGACCATTATGCAATTCATCCATTGTTTCTTTTGCCTCAGGAAAAGAATACTCTTAACAACATTGCCATATTAGGTTTGTGAGATATGACCATGCAAAGAAAATAAAAGATTTTGCTGACATTATTTAAAATTTAAAATCAAAGGAAGATATTAAAATCTAACATTCAATATGGAAGAGTATCCTTATCAATAAAGATTTATATTTTTTATGCATAATCGAAGTTATAGCTACCAAGAAACTAGGGCTTCATTAAGGTCTACAATTTATATAATACTTATAGGCAACTTGGAATCAACCAAACCTATCCATCCCCGTCATATATTTTTTAAACAACCTGAGACTATGATCAAAACTTCCCTTCCGAGGAAGCATCCCACACTTCTTTTGCTGATGAGATTTAACACAATTAACTTGAAGACACTAAAAAAGAGGTCACACTTATTTTAGAACGAATTCACACCAATTTCCAACATCATCATTAATTGACCAACACCTATCACCAATTTTTATGAAAACATATGAAAGCCTTTGGAAACACCGTCATAAGCACCACGATCACAAAGTCAAACTATAAAAAGTGGGCTGGAAGAGCTTGAAGAACTTTAGCCATCATAAGAACTATATTAAACAAATATACAAGAGGGGACTTTTGAAGCTATTGTTTCTATTAAAATAGGTGTGTAACAAATTAAGACTCTCACTTTTAATTTATTTCTGAAGTACTATTAATTGTTTCAATCTTAACCATTGTAGACATTGAAACCAAGTTGTTAATTTTGTTCTGTTCCATCTGAAATGGCAGATATATCTCATTCTATTTTAAAAGAACTAAACAAACTCAAACAAATTTCATCTCACTCAAAATCTAGGTTTGTTCCGGAAATTCCTCTTAAATTCCGATCAGAACATTCCAGATCCATTTTAACTGTTTTGTTTTGGCCAAATAGTGTTTTCTTTTTCTTTTTTAGAAATATTAAACACTTTTACTGCATCAATCATACCTCTCAATCCGACTATTGAATCGAGATGAATTTTTACGAGGAGTCTTATGACATATTGTTGTAGCACAGGTTAACATTTTATGGCAATCAGAGTTCAGAAAGGCCTTGTAAGACTGCTAATGGTCGGATAAAAATACAGAAAATAACTCACGACTCATTAATGGTTTTTTTGTAATTTTGTTCAGAAAGGTCATTTCAATGTGTCTTTTTTTAGATTGATTTTTTTTTCAATTTCACCATTCAACAATGAATTTATTGAAAATTAACCTTTATAATTTGTTTTAATTTGCTTTATTTAGAATTATCATAGTCTCGGGACTAGGTCCCGGATTTGAAAAGTTAACTCAGATTGATTCAAGTCGATCCAATATGTTTTTGTCTAAATATTTTTTTTAAAAAAAGATGTTGTCTTATATTTTTTTTAGTCAAACTATATTTTTACCACTTATCTAAGTTGTTTTTGGACTTGTCGAGTTGATTGGGTCATATCGTTTCATCTCCCAGCTTTTTTACTTGTGTTTGAATTTTGAATTGCATAATTTCATGTTAGTTTAATTTTATATTTGAATTGAAATTATATTTTTTGAATTAATATTTTGAATTATACACATGCACACAAACCCTAAACACTTCTGCCTTTGTACATGTGTGTGTGTGTGTAAAGAAAATAATGTTTTTAAAGGCCAAAAATATTCATGGCCCATTTTTAATTTTTTCTGTTTTTATCAGCCTATCTTCCCAAAATACTTATAGATTTTGCCATGTAAATACCTTTCATTTGGCTTTTTATCTTTAAAACTTTTTTGTTGTTACAAATGATATTAATCATATTGTTATTCTTAACATTTCTTTCTTTGATATGATCACTCCTTACAAAATTGATCATGAAAGCATTATTTCAAAAATCAATGGTTCAAAACTTGTTTTTCCATTCCTACAAAAATAAAAATAAAAATTATATTTCCTCATTATTTGCCTCATGGTCACATAACAAGCTTTTTGTCATTGTTTCCATTCAATTTTGTTTTCTTAATTTTTTCATTCCCACCATTATTCCCATGACAAATAAAGCATTAACTATCAAGAAATCATTTCCCCCAAACTTTCTCATTAAACACTAGAATTGCTAATAATTAGGGGTTTTCATTGCATTCATCAAAAACACCAATAAATATGCAATTAGCTCATAATTGTCACCTTACTAATAATATTTTTAAACCACTTGATCAGTTGCTTTGAAATTTTCTCCTCCTTCTTCAAGTAGATGCATGTTTCTCTCCTCCCTTAGCTATCAAATTGTTGGACAAAACCCTTGAGAAAAGAGAAGTGTTGTTTTCGCCTAATAGATTTTACCTTCATACACTCTCAAAGTTCCAAATCTTTGTAAGAACCATTAAGTTTTTTTTAAGAGAAATGAAGAATAAAGCTCTCCCCTCATTTGATTATTAACAAGTTTATTTTATATTAAGTCCCCCGATTGTGTAATATTTCATAATAATACTCTTTTAGGACATTTTACCCCTAATAATAATACATTTTCTTTTTAATTTTTCACCATTAACAAGTTTAGTGTATGCAATGTTTTCCACAAGAATTACATAGGCTTGAAAGTGTTAGTGCTTTTTTAAAGAAGTTTGAGTAAAGTATTTTTTTTTATTGGTGTATATCTCAAACAAATTTTCTCAAAAATGTATCTCAAACAAGTATATCTAGGTTCTCCTTTCCTTTTATAAGTTTAGTTAAAGTGGAGTTTAAATCAACAACTTTAGTTTTCAAATTCTCATTATCTTTAACTAAATTATCATTTGATGAATTAATTAGATGTGTTTTTTTAAAAGAATACAATTGTTATTTAAAACCAATGTTCATTATTAACAAGGCATGCTTTTGTTTTTTTAACAAAACATCAAAGTCTTTTAAAATGACATCAACTTTACTTTGAAGTAAATATTTTTCTTATTCATGTTTTCATACTCTTGAAACAAATCATCATATACATCTTACAATTTATCAAAAGTAATTTGAGGTTCAAGTTCATTTACCTCATCAATATCAATGTTGCTATTTTTCATCAAGCAAACATCTTTTTTAGTGATGTCAATATTAGATATCAAACATAAATTATCTAATTCTTCAAATTTCAAATCATCATCATTACTTGAAAAAAGTTGAACTATCATCTTCATCATCCTAAATAGATGGTTTTAATGTCTTTTTTGTTGTTGTTAAATTGTAATCTCTTTTTAACATTTAGGCAATTGTACTTCACTTGACTTGGTTTTTCACATTTATAGAATATGATAAAATTCTTATTGTTTTATTTTCCCTTGTCACCTTTCTCTCTTCTAAAAATTCTCACTTTCACTAAACATCTTATACATATGGTGAATTACCTAGCCACCATGGTTATCTCATCATTATGTTCTCCACCATTATCTCATTATCATGCATAAATTTTAGAGTTAAAGATCTCTTCTTGATATCACATTATCTTCTATCTTGGTTATCTCATCATTATCTTCTTCATGAGCTATTAAAGATCCAATGAACTCATCAAAGTCAAGTGTTTTAAGATTCTTATCCTCTTGTATAGCCATGACCTTAGGTTCCCAAGCTCTAGGAAAATATCTTAAAATTTTACCAACCGTTTCTTCTTTGGTGATGTTTTTTGCTTAGGCTAATAAGCTCACTAACAAAAGTGATGCACCTAGTATGTATATCTTAAATACTTTCATTAGGCTCTATTTTGAACACTTCATATTCTCTAGTGAGGCCAGTCAATCTAAAGTCCTTAACTTGACTTACTTCATGGGTGACTTCCAAAAGTTTTCAAATTTCATAGGTCGTTTTACAATTCTTAACCTAGTGAACTCCATATGATTAAGAGCATAAAAAAAAATGCATTCATAGCCTTAGCATTATAACTATACATTTTTTTTTATTTATAACCCCACTCATTTAGAAGGGTTGTAATAATATTTCCATCCAAATTCATGTTACTAGGTTGAGTATATCCATTATCAATAATATTCAACAATTCAATGTCTATAGATTCAAGAAAGGTTTGCATCCTAATTTTCTAGTAGACATAGTTTTTACCTTCAAACAAGAGAATCCTAGTTAAATATTGACCCTATTGTGCCATGATATTTTTTTTCTTGATAGTCTAAGAAAGGGGTTGAATTAAGGCTAAATTGAAATTTATAATCTTTAATAAAATCACCACCTCAATTTTCAACAACAATAATACAAAATTATCCAGTACATAAATACAATAAGATAGGTGATGAGACAGATATACACTAAATTTTATAATGGTTCATAAAACTACATGCTTACTTTTTAAATCTTCGTTCAATTATTCACTATCACTCATAGTCTTCTAAATGAATAAGACCTTACTAAATACACTAATTTTTTATAGGATTAATTTTAGAAACCTTACACAATTTTTTTACGTGATCAAGTTTGAAACCTATCACAATCATTTTCAATGCTCAAGATTAACCTATCACAATCTTTTTCAAAGCTCAAGATTATAACCTTTCACTCATTAACTCTTAACTAAAGATTACCCAAGTGATCAAGTGTCACTTATACTTTCATAATAATTATAACTCTCACAAGAGTTATCTCACTTTACAAGAGAGATCATAACGAATTAAGCTCAAATCTTTATAGAGTTGTAATCTAATTCAAAATTATGAAAAATAGATTTGATGCAAATTAAGGTTTAAAGCCTTAATTGAATAAAATGAGTCAAAGATTTTTGAAGGATTAAAGCATCAAGAGTAAGATTGTAGAAGAGTAAAAGTGATTTTCTCATATGATCAAAAGGAGTATTTATAGAAACAAAAAAACCCATTTAGCAATAACTCACAAAGAAGAAAATAAGAATAAGAATAAGATTTTTTTTTTATCTTCGAAATGTTTTTATAAATGTTAGAAATGGCTATATCCCTAATTTTAAGAGAAAAAGAGTTGTTGTAAAAACAACTTAAGCATTGAGCACACTTCTCCTAAAATCACTAGTTTTTCACCATATAGATAAGAATAGATAAAACGTAGAAGAACACATTTGATGACTTTTATTAGGTAAAAATTGATAATAAGCTTTACTCTTCATTTTAAAATGAATTGAGTAAAAGCTCCAAAATATATGATAAGCATGATTTTTTATAAGGTATTTATCACCATCTAAGTCTTGGCAATGAAAACGCTTTGTATAATGAATTTTGACAATAACAGTTTTTTTTGGATGAAATTCATTTTATGATGCCAAATTAAATCTCATAATGACATGATTATAATAAATTGAGCTTACATATCTTCAAGTCTATATTGCATCTAAGAAGTCTATAAAGCTTCAAATTGATGTATAGAAATTTCTACAATATTAAAATATTTGATAAACATATTAAATCCATTAATTTTTGTTATCATCAAAACAAATAATCCATGAATGATTAAAGATCTTTAGGCTAATATATCATATAGTTCTATTCTTAGTTTTGAGCATCTATGATTAACTAACATCACCATTGTTGAGCTTGGCATGAAAATTCCAAAATTAAAGGAAAATATGAAACATGGAATCTCCACCTAGTTCTTTAAAGAGACTAAGAATCATAAAATATGCATTGGTTCTATAGATCTAAATAAGAGGTTGGTTATGTATAAGAGAATATAAAAATTATCCTTACCACATCCTTTTCAAGAAAATATTACCTTAGCTATGTATTTCTTGTAAATTTATTTATATGCATGTCTTTAACTATCCTAATTATTTTATAAGTTTATTCCTAAGTTATTTATTAATGATTGTTGTTCGTTTAGTTGGCATTGGGCCCCAAATTAATGTCTCACAACTTGATGATTTTTTATTTTTAATATTTTTAATGTAATTTATTTTTTTATGTATTTAATATATTTATTGACCTTTTTTATTATGTTCTTATCTATTTTAATATAAAAAAACTAGAAATTTGAATATAATACTATGCTCATCCAACATTGGTCTTTACTCGGAGGAGACTTGTGGACTCATAATTGACCTTATTTTAGGTTTAAAACATTTTACTAGGCCTACATTAGTCCCTAAAACTAGAAGACACGTTAACCTAAACATGAAACAAGCTGGTATTTTCAACTAACTGTACATAAATCTCACCAAACTCAGCATTATGATCACAATACCTGTAATTTTCCCTCTAGCCAAATTGTCATCATATTTATTGATACAACCATATTATTCGATAGTTTCACCCACATTTAACTAGTGTTTTGCCTATGTTTTTTTTTATATATAAAATACCTTGATATTCTTTATTTTATGTTTTGAAGGCACTTTTGGATGAAAGATGCAAAAAGGAGTAAATTGGAGATAATTGACAGATTTGATCTTCAGTCGATGTTTTATGCAGAGCGTAAGCTCTAGAGGTTGAAATGAAGTGATTCCAAGGGCATTAAAAAGCTAACATCCATACCTTTCTGTAAATCTAAGGAAACAAAATAAAATAAGGAAGAGCATGGAAATCACAGCCTTCAAAGTCAAATCTCGCAATCTGCCAGTGTTGACCTTTGGTCATTCCGACTTGAATATCTAGAGCTACAGAAGTTCAATTGATACAAACTTAATTTTGTTGGCTTCCTGAATAAAAGACCTATAAACGCTTCAAAGTTCATCCAAAAATGATGTCATATAAGGGAGATATGATTTTTCAAAGATAACAACTGAATTCTGCCAGTAAACAGGTTTCATGAGGAAACGAGTCCAAATTATGTTCCGAAGCATCCAAACCGATATCCAAGTTTTTATTTCAGCAATTTAGCTCCTCTAAGTCAAAGCTTGAAGATTTCATGCAAGGCTATTTCTCTTTTTTTAGGAAAATAGTTATTAAAGTACTTAAATGTAAATAGTCTACTTAAGGGATGACTATTTTGTCAAATAGAGAGTAGGGTTTCCTAGGATATAAAAAGAATGAGAGAAGAGAAAGGGGGCAGCCAGCCAAGAGGAGAAAAACGCCCCCCTCCTCTAAGAAACTCAAAATTTTGCATTATTCCTTCTTTTTGATTAGTTGTTCAACAAACATTCAAGGTTAAACATTTTTTCTTGGTTGCAAGGACACGGAAACCTTCGGATTTCAAGAACTGTGAGATTTATTTTACCTTTTCTTTTCAGTTTATATGATGAATATGTTTGTTCTCCTATGCTTATTTTTCCTATGATTGT
>Ga0325404_1003905_pt1 | contig 15904 bp, 7 predicted proteins | sample PopdelMetagenome_18_FD_205664 | JGI IMG/M metagenome (GOLD analysis project Ga0325404, IMG submission 205664) | Populus deltoides microbial communities from Bellville, Georgia, United States - Xylem-Control-R1 | ecosystem: Host-associated > Plants > Phyllosphere > Stem > Wood/Secondary xylem... | reverse complement strand
CCTTAGTTGTTACCTTTAACAAAAGAACATAAATAATGTAATAATCCAATATGCAACCCACAATCATATGTTAAAGTGTGTGTGTGAAAATGAAGGTTTACGAATACTTGTTAAATAAGTACATAAGGAGTTATTGATACTTCAAGTGCAAAATGATGATATAAAACCTTGATAAAAATGCACTTTTAAGTACTAATCAATTAGTCTCATTGGAAATCTAAGACATGAGGCTACAAGTTCTCTAAAGGAAGTAGAACCCATTTCTGCCTCTAATACAGTCAAAATTGCTTATCAACGAACCAGACCTACTACCCTACAAGGTCTGTCATGACCCAATCTCAGTTGGTGACTCATAGTTGAAGCTCTATAACTCTAAATTGAGCAAGACCAATTTTCTTAGTTAGTCAACATCCAAAACTACAATTTCTATAAAGGAACCTGATCCTAATTCCTCCATCCTCCTACCCGAAATCCCTCTGAAAGTCAAGAGACGAAATTATTCAGATTCGTCAACCTTTCCATTTACACACAACACATGAAGTTATTTAATTTAGCAACTAATACTTTTTCCTTAATTCAAGTCTAAGAACTCTAATCTATAATTCAATATCCAGACATCAATTCATAATCGACTTTGAAACGACTCATAAGACCATGTTTAGAACACCTTACTCAGTACGAATCAAGGTTTCGATCTTCAACTCCCTCCTTTTCTTTCTAATGACAGCCGACCCTCCTCTCTTCTCTTCTTGTTAAAATTTTCTTGCTAATCCCTTGCCCACCAGTGTTTATTCTACCTATAACCCTTAATCTTGGATGAGTTCTTGAAATTTTAGTGCTTCTCTCTTGATTTGTAAAAATGGACACAAAAACTCCCTCTTTTCTTTCTTTACGATAGTTATAGATTTTTTGTGAGAAGAGGACTATTTATGCTCTATAATTATTGTTATTTGCATTTAGACCTCATTTTCTTTAAGTGTATTTTTTTTGCCCCCACATCTTTTTAGTTTAGTTTATTTTCTTTAATTTAATGCAGCCTTGATTTTTCTCGGGATTTACACCATTAATCGAAGATAATCATTTGTCAGTCCTGGTCATCCACTTAGGATGCCATTAGCTGAAGCTAATTATTTGTCAGTCACAATCATCCACTTAGTATGCCATTAGCCAAAGGTAATCATTACCCATCAAACATTCTAGAATCACTATAACCGGATATTATGTCCTTTGTAATACACCAACAAACATTCCATAACAGTTTAGTATCGTATAATACAACTATAGACCCTTCATATTTTTCATCAAACCATTCATGATGGTTAATGTTTAATACAATACAATAATAGATCCCTCGTAATACTCATACAAAAATTCATCACAATTACATTCAATAAAATACATTAGTAGAGCCCTTATAATACTCATACAAAAATTTGTCACAATTACATTCCATAAAATACAACAGTAGATTCTTTGTAAAACTCATACAACTATTCGTCAACTTTACACTCAATAAAATACAACAGTAGGTCTTCCATAATACTCATACAACCATTCGTCAGCAACCCAAATTCATAACAGGCCAATTAACATCTCATAGTCGGTTTAATATTCATCACAACACGATAATATATCCACCTCAAACAGGTCATTTTAGAACATTAACATTTTCGTCATTGTTTCAACATTCATTAAGAACTCGATTGACATTTCATAGTCATTTCAACAATCATCCAAAATTAAATCAAACACTTCATCGTCGTTTCATCATTCAACAAGGATTTAATAATATATCATCATAAGTAAATCATTTCAAAACATAAACATCATACAAGAAAAAGGTAGGAACCACCTACCTGTTCCACCTGCGGTTTTTCCTTGTCTTGACAATGGTCCGATCCCAGCCGCACCACCCAAGACATCAATGCCACAAATCAATATATTTGCATCCTTAAATCACATTCATCACCATACTTATTTCAAGAATCCATATGTTCACATTCAAGTGTTCCACATTTTACGCCATCAAACAATAAAATTGTTGCAAGCATTTAAGTCATTTATGACCAAGGATTCTATTATAAAAAGTTAGCAGCGAAAACTGGTCTGCTGTTGGCCGCACAATTCGACAGCAAAATTGATTCGCTGCATGCCCTTCAATTTCGATAGCAAATGCTACTTCGCTGCAGCCACTACACTTTCAGCAGCGAATGCTAATTCGTTACAGGCAACTCAATTTCAGCAATGATTCACAATTTCGTTTAGTCAATACATTTTCGATAGTGAACATTGATTCGCTGTAAAACAACTCAACTTCGACAGCGACTGCTAATTCGTTGCAGCCAACACACTCTCGGCAACGAATGCTAATTTGCTGCAGACAACTAGATTTTGAAAGAGAATAACAAATTCGCTATAGAACAACATTTTTGGCAGCAATCGCTGATTCGTTGTAGACAACACACTTTCAACCGCGAGCGCTGATTCGTTGCAGACAACACCATTTCGACAGCGAATGCTCATTCACCACAGACAACACAATTTTAGCAACGAATGCTAATTCGCTGCAGCCAGCACACTTTCAGCAGCGAATGCTAGTTTGCTATTGACAACTTAATTTCGGCAGCGAATCACAAATTCGTTGTAGAACATAATTCACTGCAAACAACTCAATTTCGATAGGGAATCATAAATTCGCTACATAACACATATTTTCGGCAGTGAATGCTAATTCGCTGCAGACACCACAATTTCAGCAACGAATCATATATTTGCAGCAGAACATGCACTTTCGACAATGAACACTAATTCACTACAGACAACACAATTTTAAGCAACGAATGGTGATTCATTGTAGACACGTAATTTCGGCAGCGAACACAGATTCGCTGCAAACAATGCAATTTCGGCGGTGAATGCTAATTCATTGTCGACAAGGTAATTTTGGAAGCAAACACTGATTCGCTGCAGACAACACGATTCAGCAACGAAAACTGATTCACTACAGGTAATACCATTCGGCAACGAAACCTCATTTGTTGTAGACAACACAATTCGATAGTGAAAATTCCTTCGCTGCAGGCAACACCATTCAGTAGCGAAACTTAATTCATTGCAGACTACACAATTCAACAACAAAAATTCCTTCTCTACAGATAACACAAATTGGCAGCGAAACTAATTAGATGCAGCCCACTTAATTCAGCAGTGAAACTAATTCGCTGCATACAACATAATTCGACAGTGAAACTGGTTTGCTGCAGGCAACACAAATCGGCAAGGAAACTAATTCGTTGTAAACACTTTAAATTAGCAGCGAAACTAACTTGTTGCAGACAACACCCTTGGCAGCAAAACTAATTCGCTGTAGGTAACACAATTCGGCAGCAAAAATTTCTTCGTTGTAGATAACACAAATTGGCAGCGAAACTAATTCACTGCAGATCACACAATTCGGTAGCAAACTAATTCATTGTAGACAACATAACTCTGCACATAACATCATCTTAACATATTATTATACAATTTCAATAGGGTCATTAACACCAACATAGTTCTAGTTTTGGTTTCAGTAGGGTCTAAGGTCCCATGACTACACAATTTTGTACATAACCCTTTCTAACACAAGTTCTTCTATCATACATGCTAGAATCAAGATAATAACACCATCATGCATTCTGTTTTGGTTCAAGTATGTCCTTAAGTGTTCAATAAGATCATAATTTCTGCATTTCTCCATCTCATTCCACATTTCATTCAAGTTCATCAATCATTCATTGGAAGTCCAGACATTAACATCAACACAATTTCTGCCTCCAACTTGGCTGGTCCTCTTCTTAGGTTTACACCCTCAAAATCACTCATACTCACTTAGATTTCTTTGGTAAGAGTTTGCACATGAGTTCTTATATGCATCATTCCACTTAGATCTTTCATTTAATTATTTCTAAATTTTGAATGCATGAACACTAAATCTTCTACTTTGGGGTTTTCATGCCCTCCTTGTTCTAAAATCATGAGGCAACAACCATCCAAGGAAGAATACTCCTTTTACCTCACGCTTTTGATAGCTTTAGAGCAGGTTTTGGTGACATGGTTCTGTCCTCAATCTCAGTTTTTCCTTCTCTTCCATCTTTGTTGTATAACAAGTCTGTCACACTCCCTCTCTTCTCATTGTTTCAGTCATCAACATAACTCTCTAGCTCTCTTCTTCTTAAAACACTAAAGGCAACTGGTGTAGGTGGGTCTTCTTCTTAGAGAGGGTGGTTGTTGTTGCAGTCACAACTGCTGGCCGGTTATGGGGAAGGGGTCTAGACTCCTCCTTGCATGGCTTTGGCCACTTTTGTCTTTCCCTTGGTCACCCTTCTTTAGCATTTAAAGGTGGTACATGTAGATTTTTAGGGAAAGGAAGAAGGCAAGAGCATGAAGCCTGTTTTGGAAAAAGTGCCCCTTTCTCTCTTCCTGCTACATTTATACCCCTTTTAAATGCAAAATGGGTGTTTGGATGTTGGACCAAGGATGTCATTATCCCCCTTTGGGTTGGTTTCTATTCCCATTCTCCCCTAGGATAGTGATTAGTACTTAAAAGTGCATTTTTATCAAGGTTTTATATCATCATTTTGCACTTAAAGTATCAATAACTCCTTAACTAAAGCATGCTTTATAATAACAAGTCTGATACCATAAGATACCTTTAATTTATGGTAAATGTTCATCTTAAATGCAGGCCTATCACATAAATGAAAGGATTGATTGATGAGTTTAAGTACAGAAATTGAAAGGATAAAGAGAGGGCCAAACTTAGAAAACAGATGCTGGTTCAGTCCAAACTGGAACACTGTTCGGTCATTGGGTCATATCTGGAGCGGTAGATCTTGGATTTAGGTCTGCCTTATATGGATGGAAAGATAAGACATAGGCCTAAAACTTTCATGGGAGTACAAGATTTAAAAAGGCCGTTTTCAAGTCCAAATTGTGGCAACAACGGAGAAGTCTGAATCTGTCTTGCAACCCAGACATTGTTCAGTGTTCAGCCCATATCTCGAGTTCTAGATGTTCAAATGACCTCAAATTTTTTTTCCTGGAAAGTTAAGACAATTTCCTAGAACTTTCATGATTTAAGTCTGTTCAAATTATGATGTTATCAATGATGTTTTTGGCAGACAAGAAGATAAGGATTGTTACCAAGTCAAGATGTGGCCACCCACTCAACAATTAGTCAACAAATCAATAGTTCCAAATTTTGGCCTATAAAAGGAGGCATTTGTCATGTATTTAGGCATCTTGGTTTTCAGATCAAGAGCATGCTCTTGCTTTCTCTTTATATTTTATAATGCTTAAGTTTTGCTTATATTAATCTCTTGCTTATGCTTTTCATTTCCTTTCCTTGTTTATTTATGTTTCTCTTCTTCATTATGTTTAGCTAAGTTTATTATGTCAAGGTGGAAAGGTTACACTAATGGTGTAAGAATAAGTATAATGTAAACTCAACATGGACTTTAATGTTTAATACTAACATGTGTTATATTTGTTATCTCGTTCACTTTTAATACTTTGCCTGTTAAATGGTTAATCTAGATTTATGTTGTATAACCCTTGGTACAACAAATACCTGGCACTTTCATAGCCCAAACCGTATGGTATAACCGACACCTGTGCTATGAAAGGAACTTGATTTGTTGTTAACATAAGTTATAATCATGAATGCCTGACAACATTTATAAGTATTAACATTATTCGAATAAGATAACTAATGTAATCATGTTAACAATTTATAATCCAATTGGAACCTCCTTTGTGTGTGGTTTCTAGTTGAGTAATAAAAAGAGTTTATACTATACTTGTTTGAAATACCATTAGTGGATCCTCTAACCTTGACAATTATTTTCCTTGTTTAATCCTTACATCAATATCACATCTCAAAGCTTTCTTTAACTTATTATTATTGTTGTTATTGTTGTTGTTTATAATTTATATAGTTAACCTCCCTGTGGTTCGACCCCAGTCTTGCCGGGTTATTTATTACTTCAACACTCCTGCATTTGGGAGAAAATATCAATCTTTTGGTCGTGTCAGATAGGCCGATCCAACACTAATTTTTTATTAGATTTTACAGTGTCGCTGTCAATTCAGAAATCGGCAACCATAAACTATTTCGCTGCCGATTCAGAATAAATCGGCAGCTAAATTGTGCTGCTGCCGATTCAGAAATCGGCAGCCAATAACTGTGCCGCTGCCGATTCAGAAATCGGCAATAAAACTACGTTGCTATCGATTTAGAAATCAGCAACCAAAAACTACATCGCTGTCGATTCATAAATCGGCAACCAAAAACTGTGTCGCTGTCAATTCAGAAATTGACAACAAAACTGCGTCGCTGCCAATTCAAAAATTGGTAGCCAATTGTGTCGCTGCTGATTTCTGAAATCGGTAGCGATGGTGGAGTCATTTCCTTTTTTTTGTGTTTATATTGTTGATCTAGTTACCCTGTATTGTGATAACAATGGAGTTATTGCATAAGCAAATGAACTAAGGTTTCATCAATGATCCAAACAAGTACTTGAGAAATTCCATTTGATTTGATAAATCAATGAAATGAAAGATGTAAAGATAGACGAGTACCCACCAAAGAGTATCTAGAAGATCCTCTTACTAAGTCACTATCCATGCAAAAACATTAATGCTACATAGAGTTATATGGTATTAGATACATGAGCTTGGGTTTTATGCAAGTGGGAGACTGTTAGTTTAATATGCCTTGTAGTAAATTGGTTGGTTAAGAATCTAGAGTAAAGATAAAGTCTATAGGACAAAAATGCTTTTCAAAGAAAATTATAAAGTTGTTATAATTATAGGATTCCTATTGCATCAAAGTTGTTATAATTATGCTCTCTTAAATACTGAACAACCAGTACATATTATGTTTTTTTCATTTATGAAAGGAAGCAATTGTTCTCATAAATCGAGGTATAATGGATACTAGAACTAATATATAGGTGCTTGTCATAAGACATGTACACTAAACTGACCTGCATGAGAATTCCATATGAAGAGATTACTTATGTTTATGGAAAGGCTCACATGATAGTTGTGTAAGTGACCTTTATATTTTAGATCACTAAGTTATCTTATATAGAGAATGTTATGCTTTGATCCTATTATATATTATCTTAATCGAGGTAACGAAGGGGCAGATATTGAGTATAACATGAACTATATGAAGGTACTTGAGTGATCAAGAGAGGATTCATCACCTTGAGTGAATTAGGAAAAATATCTCATATGTTCTCAAATAATATTGATTGAGAAATCATTGGTTAAGGTGGAATGCGATTTGAAAAGAGTTTCAAATCTTATTTAACAATCAATGACTATTATGTAAAGAACAAACATGATTTAACTTGGCAGAGATACTTCATGCTTCAATATTAAATCGGAACATTATTGATGAAATGATATTAATTACACTGAGAAACTGATCACTGAAATGTTAAGTCAAACCTCTAATGACTTTTTTAATATTTGGGGGATCATGACACATTACTAGATGACACACCTAATCATCAAATATAAATTAATCAATTGTTGAATTGATATTAAATTAAATTAAATTATTTAATTTATTTAATTCTATTTAATTAGAATTATAATTTATATTTGAGCCAACATATTAGAAACCTAATGAGTCACACACATTAAGAATCATTAGTCGGAAATTAAATTGGGATAATTTAATCAAGTATGACTTGATTAAAATATGTTTTAAAAATTAAAGACTAGAATATAATTAATATAAGGATTATATTTCTAAAACTAGAAAAATCAAGTAAGGACTTGATTGAGTTAATTTCTAAATTTTTTATAGATTAATATATGGATATTATTCAGGGGGCAAATTGGTATTTTTCCAATTTATAAGGTTTTTCAATATGTCCCTATAAATAGTAAGTTATGCCTTTTATTGTTAAATGATTGTTTGTTAGACAGAAAAACTATGTAATTCACAAAATAAAGAGCACTTTAGGCATAGTAATCCCTTTCTCAAGGATTTATGAGATTTCTCACTAGTGGTTCATGTGGATTACCATTGAGGCCAAACAATTGGACGACTTGTGGTTTGCAATAACCCAACCTTTAAAGAATTATTCAAAGCAAAAGAAGATCAAATATTTAGATAATAAATCCCTAAAAAATTATTGATCTATCTAATAGGATCTTAGGGGCTTTCAAATAATTATGTTTTATTATTTTCATTGTGTGTATAATATTCAGGAACCCAACACGCCCTTCCAACCAAAACCATGCAAAACCAATAGGATTTGGATATATTATACTATTTCATCTAAGTACCTATTAAGAATCATAATTGATTTAAAATTTTTTTGATTAATTGGGATAATTGCCGGGTACTGAAAAATTGTCTTACCTAGTTTAGTCCGAGATGGATCACATTCATATGATAAAAATTTTATTTGCCTATTAAGTTTTGAAAAATTATAATTTATATCCTAAACTTTGGTGTGGGCGTAATAGTTTATATCCTATACTTGACATGCCTAAAAAAGTCAATAAAAATTTTGATTGTTTACAGGTTTGCTATTATTTTTATTTAATGACTAGAGAGCCTTCGCTGCATTACAATAATGAAAATACCATAAAAACCCATACTTCACCTCCTCTTCAAATTTTAACCTACAACGTCCATCCAAATCCATACATTAACAATTCACAATATTAGTTTTTTTTTTATAAATAAAATACTAAAATCTAGTTTGGGGATCATATTAAAAGTTAAAGGAAACAAGAAAAAGAAAAAGAAAGTAAAGAAATAACAAGTATACAAGGAGGAAGAGAATATACGCCTTTTCGAGTTATCTTATGTAATAGCCAAATTTTATGCTTTCTAAATTAAAAAAAAAATCATTCCGAGAACATTTGAGTTAAAAAGACTTTTGAGTAACCCTTACATATTCAATTGGAACTAAGAGGAATAAGTAGCCTCAGTTTGAGTTGGCGAAGCATATGAGGTATAAGGTTATCTAACATGCAAAGACCAGTATGAACTTCATATATTGCCTCCTAAAATGCAGCAATCCAAAGCTCATATGTTGACAAATGAAGCTCATTAAAGGCAAACCTTCTACAAAGATGAGACTTCATGAAAAACAGTTTTCCGATAAACTGAATGAATACTTCTTGATTCCTCTTTACTCTAATTTTTCATAACAAGAAGCTTCTGCCATTTTTTCACTCGTACTTTCAACCTTTCTAGCTTATAAAATTGTAACCTCTAAGATCCCAAAGCTATGGATATTAAGGCTTATTAGAAAGTTTTAATGTCTCTTTGTTTCAATAAAATTTTTGCTGAAATGTTTTTTGTCTGTCCGATTCTTGATTTGTTTCCAAGCTTCTTTCATTTTCTCTTTTCCGCTAGGGGTAAGCATTTTATGTTCTATTTGGTTTTTACTTAAAAAAACCAAACAAATTTTTTTTATATTTCCAATCAAACTAAAAACCATTTCAAACTAATCAATTTTAGTTCATCTTGGTACAGTTTATTTTTTATTAAGTTTTTGTGATTTTTTATGGGCTTTTAAAAGCCTTTTAATTGATATAAAAAATCTATTCCAATTGCCTGATTTTATTTTTGTCTTTTAATTGGATTTTTTAAATTATTTTTCAAGGAGCTATTCACAATAATATGAGAATACAATATCAATCCATCAAGCATTTCATACTTTTACACACCGGTACAAACATAAAAAAAATACAATCTTCTATGAATAAACACACCGATCCATCAAGCCAACTTTAGTTTCATTGTCTTTCAAAAGCTAAGGCAAGGAAATTACACATCTTTTCCTTTTGCTTTGTTTCCCGCTCACTGTACTTTCCTTTTAAACCCAAGCCATCGTAAACCACAAAGTAGAAGCAGTTAGCTAATGCAATGGAGAAATATGAGATCTTCAGATACTACAACAACAAATAAGAAAATTGAAGTTCTAGAAAAAAGAAAGAAAAAAAGAATAGCAACAAAGGCTATCATTTGTAAAAATAAAAATAAAATCAGATTTCATCACCATTAACACTCAACCTGAATTATTCATAATTATATTGTTACCATAATGGTTTATTGTCATGCAATAATGACTACACACACTAAAAAAAAAATAATTCAAAGTTAGCTACATGCAAATGTCTTTAATTATTGAATTAATTATCAATTGTTGTCATGTACAACTTTTCATCAAATTCTATAAAACAATAAATTAGACATGTTAGACTGAAAATGTATTAATTAATAAATCATAAAATAAAAAGTGTAAAATTATAAGACAAATTACCCGACTCAAGATTTTTATAGGTTTCAATATCATTCATCAAGTTCTAATATATATTGGAATTGATCTGTAATGCAATTAATTTTGATAACAAACCAGTGTGTGGAGATAAAGAACTTTAAAATTGATTGAGCATACGATTGCTAGTGCAAAAGGCTGATTTGAAAGCCACTATAGATATAGAAATAACTAGAACATGTTGTAAGACCTTTGAAAGGATCTTATATTTTGAAGCATCACTCTTCAACTAACCCAAAATATCTAACTTATAATTATTAGGATCCTCACAACCATCAATCAAATACTTCTTAACCTCATTTCTACTCTCCACATTATTTTCCTCTTCTAAATGTTTTTTGAATCGAGCCAAAGTGTTTGGCATATCATCTACATCCATATCATCACTAGCATTAACATCCTATTGATATTATTTGTTTGTTTGCAATTGTATCTTTCATATTATTTGTTTGTTTGCAATTGTACTTGGTCATCATCATACAAGTCACCAATACAAAATTTTATATATTTCAACTTCAAACATCGATCTAAGACAATAACCACATACAACAAAAAAATTATGGTTTTTTTCATTTCTCTAATACCTCTCAAACTTTAACATCATCTTCTTTGTCATTCCCCTTAAAAATTATCTTTACTTTTACACAATTGCAATATGTTTGTGTGCTTGTAAATTAATTTATTGAAGAAAGAATTTGATGTAACATGTAATGAGCTATAAAATCTCAATGTAACCATGTAGAAGATCTTTAAGAACATCCCTAAAGATCTAGCATTTCCCCAATCCTTCAAATTAGATGGCCTTGTGTTTTTTTTTTTATTCCTCTTTGAACAAACCTTAATAAAATAACTCATATACCTAGGGTCACTTTCACCTAGCCTTATAAAAACCCTCCTAATTTTTTCCATATCTTCTAACATTAGATAAGTTGAATGCCATCAAGTTTTAATATCCAAATACATTGATTTCTTACACCCTATCTTTAGCCTCTTTGTACATTTCTTCTATACAAGTTCCCTAAAAGGTGAAGATCTAACAAACCTGATTACATTTTGAATCTTAACAACTAAACATTAATCTCTTTTAAGCCCTCGCACACAATTAGGTTTCCAATGTGTCTATAACATCTAATATGAAAATAATACTCATTTGAAAATATAATAGTTGTCTAATCTTGTATCACATTCTTCAAATATGCAATAGTCAAATTATTATAGCTAGCATTGTCTACTGTAATAGTTTAAACTTTATCAATCTTTAGCTCTAAATAAAAAAATTCTTAATAACTTGACCAATTATCTAACCTTTATGATTGAAAACTTGAAAAAACTTCAAATTATTTTATGTAAATTTTACTCATTATCAATCCAATGAGCTATCAAGCACATATAGTTAATGTTTTTGATTGATGTTAAAGTATTAGTTGTTAAGCATACATGTTGACCCTTAAGAGCTTTTCTTAATTTTTCCTTTTATTCCACATAAACTTTCAAATAATATTTTATAACAGTAAAACAAGGAGAAACATCAAATATAGGTTGCATAGTATTACAAAATAATCTAAATCTTTGACTCTTCATAAATTAAAAAGTAACTCATCAATTATAATCATTTATGCTAGTGCTTGTCTACACTAATCATAATTATAATATATTGCCTTAAGAGTTCCCACATTTAAATCTCCCATTTCACCCTCCTCCTTTTAAGGTTATAATACCAAAATTTGTTGTTTCCTATCAATCACCAAAAAGAAAACATTTTGCATGCTTTTAAATGACTCAACATATTACTTATGTAATTAAGGACAATATGATAAATGTAATCTTTTCCATAATAATTACATGTAGCTCTAGTGGCTTTGTTGCAATGTCACGATCACACAAATTAATTATCCTAACTTAAATAAACAAGATAGTATAGAGCAAGTAAGGGGTCAATGCCACAAGAAAGTTTTAATTCAGATTTTTATGCTATACAATATGCAATTGGAGGGAATTTTAAGATTATCTAAACTATAGCAAAATTAAACAATCAAGCTAAATTAAATAAATTAGAAAACTATCAAGAGAACAAACCTTATTTTCAAGTAAACATTCACCTATGGAAATCAGAACCGATCATTGAAACAAAACATCTATTTATATTCTGAATCCTTATCTTTTCTTAACATTGATTAGTTAACAGATCCGCTGTCTAACTAACCCTAACCATCAAACAATCACAGTCTTTGCACTAGTAATTAAAATATAATGATAGACTTAAAAATTAGATAAGTTGATTAATCTAGACAATATAACTGTCCACAATTCATGTTTGATTTGATCGAATGTTTTCTCTAAGGTTAATAACATAGATTTGCTATGATTATTAAACTTAATTGCTTCACAAGTTCATATATCACAACTCTTATTTTGATAACAAACTTAGAATCTGCTCTAGCAATTAAAATAAACAATCCTAAGAAATAAGCATAGGAAAACAAATATATTCATTCTTCATATAAACTAAAAATAAAAGATAAAATAAATCTCACAGTTCTTGAAATCCGAAGGTTTTTGTGCCCTTGCAACTAAAAAAAAAGAGTTTAACCTTGAATGTCTATTGAACAACTAATCAAAAAGAAAGAAGAATGTATGATTTTGGGTTTTTTAGAGGAAGGTGTGTTTTCTCTCTCTTGGTTGGCCACCCCTTTTTCTTTTCTCTCTTTTTTTTATTTGATAGGAAACCCTAATATCTCTTTCCTACAAAATAGTCCTTACCTAAGTAGATAATTTACATTTAAGTAGTTCAATAACCATTTTTCTAAAAAAGGAGAAATAGCCTTGCATAAAATCCTCAATCTTTGACTTTGGACTTATAAGAGTTAAATTCTGAAATAAAACTTGGATGTCGGTTTGGATGTTTTGGGAAGTAATTTGGACTTGTTTCTCACAAAAAATGTATGTTGGCAGAATTCATATGACATCTTAGAAAAATCATATCTCTCTCATATGAGCTCATTTTCTGCTGACATTTGGTATGATGATAAGGTCTTCGAGTCAGGAATCCAAAAAAATTGAGTTGCATCAAATAAACTTCTCTAGCTCAAGATATTCAAGTCGAAATGGACAAAGGTCAACACTAGCAGAATGCAAGATTTGTCTTTGAAGGTTACGATCTCCATGTTCTTTCTCTTTTTATTTTTCTTACCATATATGTAAAGAAATGTATGGATGTTAGCTTTTTAATTCCACTATAATCACTTTTTTTTTACCTCTAGAACTCAAGCTCTGCACAAAACATCGATTGAAGGTCAAATCTGATAATTATCTCCAATTTACTTCTTTTCGAATCTTACATTCAAAAGTGCTTTCAAAACATAAAACAAAAAATATCAAAGCATTATATATATATAACATAGGAAAATTACTAGGTAAATATGGGTAAAACTATCAAATAATATGGTAGTATCAGGCTTTAGGATCGTCATCAAGTTTTGTAAAGTAATCCTAAATTTATGATTTTTTTTCTATCATTAGCATTCCTAAATTTATGATTTTTTTTTCTATCATCAACATTTTTTTCCTTGATGTATGGAGATAAGGTTGTTTACATTTAATATTCATGGTTTATATTAGGGTAATTTTGATTGCTAGAATTAAATAGTAAACAAATAGCCACATATCTATAACCCAACACAAAAAATGTAGAAATATTAATATTGCAATAAAAAGCAATGAGTTTTCATAAGAATAACCCAGAACCCACACTAATTATTCAACTTTATATAGCCCAGATGAAAAAAAAAAACAATTTTTCCATGCAAAAAAACAAGTAGAAAAAAGATAAAGTTTATTGTTACCTATCTAGATATATTGGTTGCATTTATCAAGAAGAATTGGAGGGTTGGTTGTTGGTGGGGTAGATCGAGAGGATAGAGATACAAAGACCAGCGACAACGATGAAGGATAGAAAAACAATGATCATTGATCGATGATAGAGAGTGTCGCACCCTCCCGAGAGCTCGACGTCGCGGCGACACTTCCTCCGTAGCGGGGATTGATTGTTGGGGTCTTTCTGTTGTGAAAAAGGGAGTCGCCACCTAGTATTATGGTCACTAGGAAACCTAACTGGTCTTTCAGAGATTCTAAGGCAAGGGACTGGTTGCGTAAAGGGAAGGTTTTAGCACCCCTAGTACGCCCTACCTAAGGTAAGCTGCTTGGTGTTTGATTTGCCTTATAATTGTTATGGTGTTGATGTTCTCTAATCCCATCAGTTTCCTAGGATAAGTCTGCTCTGATGAACGAAATCTAGGGTGCTTTAAAAACCTATTTTTTGTCTCGTAAACCGTGGAGTAAAAAAAAAATTGAAATGTCCTCGATTATAATCAAGGCTTCTTTCAAGGATTTGTGCGGATTTATTATTCCTAGAAAATTATTTTGGATATTTACCACTCCGGGTTTCTTTATCCAAATATTAACAGTGAATAATAACAAATTATTCCCAATAATATTTTGGATATTCGTCCTTTAAGGATTTCTTTATCCAAACATTAGCGGTGAATAATAGATGAATTCCCCCAAAATAAGATTTTTATATTTTTTGAAATATTGGCCAATACCCTTTGGAGTTTTACAAACATGTTGTAAAATCCAGAAATGCAAGAAAAATGATTTTTGTTGTGTTTAAGAAATCCATGCGAAAACACATTTTCAAAGATTCAAATATTTGTTTTTTATATAAAAAAACATAAAAACAATGTTAGGGTATCGGCCGTATGCAGGAAAACAAAACATTTTTGCATTTTTATATTTTTTTTGATGTCTCGACGAAAACCGGGTATTTTCATACCGGACTTGTATCTTTACCATATAAAAAATACAAGCAGATATTGATAAACAATGCATCAACAAACTTTCAGAAAATCACATATTTAAATAATTCTTTTAAAGAAAATTTTCCGAACGGGCCAGACCCGGCCCAAAAGGAAAATGGGCCGAAATCAGCCCAAAAATAAAATGGGCCAACTTTCTACGGGGCTGGACTCAGCCCAGCCCAAAACCACATGATGGGTACTGTTCACTGTACAGTAACCGTGTTACTGTTCCTCTGCACAGTAACACGTTAATTAATTTTCCAGTTACTGTGCACATGCACAGTAACCGGGTAATTATTATTCTCACATTAACAAAGCAAACTGCATGCAAAAGACCACGTTACTGTTCAAGTGAATTAAATTTCACTTGAACAGTGCAAACACAAAGCAAAAAAATTACACAGTGCGGGAGGTTACAGTTCAATCCAAGCTGGCGGGTTACTGTTCAAGTGAATTAAATCACTTGAACATGCAAATACAAAGAAAACAAATGCACGCAAAGGGTGAAGAGAACACCTGGAGACGAAGAAGCTGTCTGTGTTCGTCTGTTTCAAATCTTTTACTCCTGTCCTGTATTGGCGTCTGTTTTCCTGTTTTTGCTTTCCTCTACGTCTGTCACTTTCTGCTCTTTCTTCTTCCCTGTTCTGCAGATGTTATATGTAAAAAAAATGAAAGCAAAGACCGAAAGAG
>Ga0325404_1003902_pt1 | contig 15909 bp, 7 predicted proteins | sample PopdelMetagenome_18_FD_205664 | JGI IMG/M metagenome (GOLD analysis project Ga0325404, IMG submission 205664) | Populus deltoides microbial communities from Bellville, Georgia, United States - Xylem-Control-R1 | ecosystem: Host-associated > Plants > Phyllosphere > Stem > Wood/Secondary xylem... | reverse complement strand
TTTTTCTTAATTTTTTTGGATTTTTATAAATAATAATAGAAATAAAATAACATTTGAGAAAATCTTGGTGGATTCAAAATTGGGTTACAACAAGAACCTAGCAGACAAGGTAAAAAAAAAAAAAAAAACAGAGAGAGGGTGTGATGAAGCTCAACTGCTAACCTCCAGCCGACTTCTAACAACATGAGGAGGACCAACATAATCTTCTTCCGTAGGTGATCCCAGCGCCACCAATCCAAACACTACCCGATGTAGGACGCCCCCAATGCACAGCTTGAATTCCCGTTATATCCTCGTCAAACTCTAAACTTTTCTTAGTTTTTGCCTTTAAAAAAATTGAGTGGCAACTCTACCTTTTAGACTTTATATATTTTCTTGATTTCTTACACATCGAGTGAGGCATCATCCAATTCAGGTACCACATCATAACTTGCATCGTCGTCATCGTCCACCTCATCATCAAATTTTGGTTTGACGCTTAGATCGATAATGGTAGTTTGACAGAACAGTTTCCTATAGCAAGCCTCGATAAGATGGAAATGTGGGATGGTGATGAATGATTCTGGTTCTTCTCCTGGACTAGACCTTTGTGAAAGAAACATTGGTCTATTAGATCAAATGTATGTAATTCTTTCGAAGGTGCACTTTGACAAAGATATAAAGAATAAACTAATTTGGAAAAACAACACTACAGACAGATTCTTAGATAAATCTCTTTGCGGGTTATTAAGCTCCAATCCCTCCATTGACACTATCTTCATCTTTGCTGGGATTTGAAGAGGAATCGTCACATCTAAAGTAAAGGTTTTTTTGTTGGATAGCTATCATCAACAAAATCAACATCCGTAGTATGTTGTTCAAAAGAGGTATTTTGGATATCTCACATAAAGTAGAGGCAATGACTGATTTAGTTGGTGCCTGGTCTAAAGACCTCTTATATTCTTTTAAAATAGTAGGTGATGGTCTGATTGTTTTAGTTTTGGTAGTTTAGTTTGGCAGCTCTGTTTCTATGTGGAGGCAATCCTGCATATTAGGGTTGTTGGTCTGTTTTTCTTGTGGTTTGTTGGCCTATTCTTCTTCTCCCTGTTCCTTTTGTCGCACCCGACATCGCGGCGGCCTTAAAAAAAATCATCGATTGAATTATGGAAAAAAAGAACAGATTATCTGGCATCTTGTTCTTTTAGGGGAAAAAGTCTTGTTTAAGGAGTCGCCACCTAGTATTATGGTCACTAGGAACCCTAATTGGTCAACAGAGATTCTATGGTACGGGACTGGTTACGTAAAAGGGAAGATATTATCACCCCTTAAACATTTTGCCTAAGACAGACTGCATTGCTGGTTTTGTCTTAAATTGCTAAACATTTATTCGCTTATGCTATGATGATTTGTTTATAATATTCCTGACTCTGACGCCAGTGAATATTCGATCTCGAATAATTCCAACTCTGGCGTTGGTAAAAATTCCACCACGAATAATTCCAACTCTGGCGTTGGTAAAAATTCCACCACGAATAATTCCAACTCTGGTGTTGGTAAAAATTCGTAGCTATAAAAAAAAAATCAGTATATATTTTTTCCTATCCCTGATCCTGATATCGGTAAATAAATTGACAAAAATATATTTTTTCTAAGACATGCAAAATTTTTATTTCTACGCTTTCTATTTTTTATTTTTTTATTTTGTTGTTTTGGGGGCTGGGCTCAGCTCAGCCCACATGGGCTGGGCTGGGCCTGGCCCAGCAAGCCTGGCCTGGTCACTAGCCCAAGCCAGTGACCAGCCCGGTCACTGTGCGTGCATGCGTGAATTACTCACGCATGCTTTGCACAATGACAAGGTAATTATTTGTCAAGTGGGGAAGAATAAAAGAAGCTTACCTGGTGCAACTAGAGGCGGAGCTGGTGCTTGGGGACGACGACGATGGCGAAGCTAACAGGTCGATGCTACTCTCCTCGTCAGTTCTTCCTCTATTCTTCCTTCTCTTCCCCGGTTCATCCCTGTATTTTTTTTCCTGGAATGCCATGTTTCTGGTGCAGTGGCTGCTGAAGATGGAGCTCTGGAGCTGCTGCTTCTGGAGACGACGGAGATGGTTGCAACGCCAGTGAGGACTCTCGTCTACTACTTTCCTTTGTCTTCCTTCTGGGTTTCCTCTGCTCAAGACAAACAACGATGGTGATGAAGATGTTAGGTGCTGCTGGTTGAATGAAAGTTTTCTCTTCTGTTTTTTTTTTTTTTTTGTTTTAGCCTTTGTGTTTTGGCCCCTGTTTTTCTCTCGGTCTTCTCTTTAATCCCTGTCCTCCCCCCTGTTTTTTTCGTTTCTTTCCCCCTCCCATCTCCAGTCATTTTTTCTGGTTTTATCCTCCCTTAGAATGCCATGCGGTCCCTTGCTCTCTGTTTTTAATGCAGAAGTAAAGGCAGCAGTTTTTTTCTTTTTTTCTGGGTGAAGAAGATGAATAGTGTTGAGGTTATTTTGCGTTTTGGTCCTTGATGTTTTGAAAGTTTTGTAATCAAGCCCTTGGATAAACTTTAATTGGACCCCTGCATTTCAGCAAATTTTACAAGACAGTCCCTAGATGTTAATTTCTTGCAAAATTTACCAGAATCAGCCATATACTTTGATAATTTTTCAATTAAGCCCCCTGATTTCATTAATTAAATTAATACCAATCTCAATCAAGTCTCAAAACTTATCAATTCTCCAATTAAGCCCTTAATTGGATTAATTAAATTAATTCTAAGCTTAATTAAGTCTCAAAACTTCCAATCATGTTGCACTTTAACCCAAACTTTAATTCATTCTTTATTTATTTTATTTTTACTTGTTTTTCATCTTTTTTTTTCATCATTTTTTCAGTAAATAAAAATAATTAAAAAAAAAGAGTCAAAAATTAGGTTATGACACCTTTTTATAACTGTGTGCCTTTGCAGATGTGTATCTCCTTATTCCCGCCTTAATTTGGTGTTTTTCAATATATTCCTCTAGTTATATATATATATATAAAAAAAAAAGATAAAAAAGAGGTACGTGGGTCTGCTTCAAATAGCCTAGTCACACACGCTAAGCTTGTCTGTTCAACTCACTTTTTTCTCTTTAAAAATATATTTTAAAAAAATCTAAAATGAAAAACCTTAAATTGACATAGGATACACTAGTGATAGTGTTTGGTTAGAGATCTCTTGTTTAGATGGATAAAAATTCACTATAAAAACAAATTTATTTTATTTTTCTGTATTCATCCTTCTAATCAAACACATTTCTACCCTTTTTGTATATGTTTTTTTTTCCCCTTTAAAGACACTAATCAAACGTAATTTATAAACACTACCCTTCTATTACACGTCAAAACACATAAAAACCTAGTAGATAAGTAAAAAGGAAAACAGAGAGTGTTGAGGTTCAATAGCTAAGCTCCAGCCACCGTAGTGAATTTGAAAGTATAATAACTGTTGTTTTTTAAAGTATTTTTTATTTTAAAATATATTAAAATAATATTTTTTTACTTTTTAAAAATTATTTTTGACATCAGCATATTAAAATGATCTGAAAATATAAAAAAATATTAATTTAAAGTAAAAAAATAAAAAAAAATTTATATTTTTTCAAAAACACTTTCAAAACGCAATGTCAAACACACCTCGAACCAACAAAATCTTCTTACCCAAACAATGCCACTAGTGCCATCAAGCCAAACACTACCTGATGCAGAATGCACCCAACGCATAGCTTGAAGTCCCGTTACCCTCATTTAGCTCGTTGCAAGCGCACTCTCTTCTATCTATTATTTGTTTCAATATAGTCCCTATATATCATTTGTTCTTTAGTCATTTTGATGAGCCACGAAGTGAACCACGAAGATCTGCAAGGGTAGCAGTAAAAAACCCAAAGTATTTCGATTAATTGTTTGCTGTCACGCATGGACCTGTGGCCAAGGACATGGTCTAACTTGTTAGTCATGCCCATAAAGCATGTGTGCTTAAGAATAGGTCTATGTGCTTAAGAATAGGTCTATTAGTTATTTGACTTTCAATAATGCTGAAGTGGCTGATTGCCAGTAGAAGGTAGTGTCCTGATTCTGAGGTATACGATCTCAGAATTAGGAATGTTTGTTAGTTTCTTTCCTGTATAAAAAGATCCTTTGGAAAATCAGAAAATGGCAACTTATTTCATTCAAATACAATTCTTGAGGTTAATTCTCACCCGAAGTAGAATAAATTCTACATTACATAGTCATAGCTTGATTGGGACTTATCATTGGTATTAGAGCTATGGGAACAAATAAAGAGCGTATTGAAAATTTAGAAGCTAGCTTGAGTGGGCTGCAAAACAATTTCAGCCGCATGGAAGCAGGTGTAAATGACAAGTTGCACCACATTGAAGACGTTCTTAGCAAACTCTCTGAAGTCATGCTATCCAATCCAAATGCATTAGTTAACAACACAGGGGGCACCAATCCTTCTGACCCTGCTACCAGTTCTCCTAATGGACGTCCCTGTTCCTTAAGGGAAGAGTCCAGAGATGTCACAGAAGGTGGACGACCATTGTTATCTTCGAAACTAGCAAGTTTGGAGTTTCCACGATTTTCAGGAGATGACCCGACGGAATGGTTCACTTGAGTGGATCAATTCTTCGAATTCCAAGGAACCATTGAAGCTCAAAAGGTGTCTCTAGCATCGTTCCACTTACAAGGTGAAGCTAATCAATGGTGGAAGTGGCTGAGGCGATCTTTTAGAGAAGAAGACAGGGAGGTAACGGGGGCATTTTTCAAGAAGAGCTGTGGGCAAGATTTGGCCCTACCGAATGTGAGGACTTCGATGAGGCCTTATACAAGGTCAAACAGGAGGGATCTTTGCGCGAGTATCAAGTTTGTCTCCGATGATTTCGACCAATTGCACATCATAGATTCCATGTTCTTTGAAAGAACGGGACGGTTTGTTTTTGAATACCCGCTTCACTTGTTCCTTGATCAGTCCTCGAACGGAAGTCAAATCCTTGAGAGAATTGTGAAGGAGGAAATGAGTTTTGCAAAATAATTCACTCACTTCATGGATGATGTTAAGGGTTTGTTCGGGATTGAAGTTCTTTTTGTTTTTTGATGTTTTTAAAAATGAATTTTTTTAAAAATATTAAATTAATATTTTTTAAATTATTTTAACATATTGATATAAAAAACTAAAAATATTAATTATTTTAATATATTTTTAAATAATTAATATTTTTAAAAATCACCTTACATTATAATAATAAACACACTTTAAATATGCTTTACCAAGATAAAATTTTCATAACAAAAACAAAAATATTTGTGCATTTGCATAATAGAGACTTAAGAAATGTTTGATAATAATATAGTAATGGTTGCTTTTCAAAAAAATAATTAATTCAAAAATGTATTAAAATAATATTTTTTATTTTTAAAAAATTATTTTTGATATTAATACATTAAAATGATGTACTAAAACACTATTAATTTAAAATAAATAACAAAAAATTAAATTTATTTAGAAGCACTTTTAAAACGTAAAAATAAATAGCCTCAAAATCAATAAGAATAGTGCTAGCTGTCAATCAAACAAAATAATACCAAGAAGAAATAACATAAAAAAAAGTACTGACCGAAGACGGGAGAACGACGATTCTTCTTGTTTCCCCAACTCGCATGCCCACAATTCCTTCATACAAGCCTGCATAAGTTCCGTATTCTAGCAAATTTATCCCCAGATCGTATGGAGACAACATATTGCAACAATCCAAAAGAGCCAAATTCTTTCTGATACTCGCGCAAAGATCCCTCCTGTTTGACCTTATATAAGTCCTCATCGAAGTCCTCACATTCGGTAGGGTCAAATCTTGCCCACAGCTCTTCTTGTTAAAATGCCCTAGAAATCATTTTTCATTTATAAAATCTATTTTCCAACCAATTAAACATTAATGAATGAAACAAGAAAAAAATAGTTTTTTTAATTAGTACTGATATTAAATAAAAGATCAAATTGCCCCTGAGATGAAGATTAAGCACTTGAAGTCAAGCTTTAAAAATGATTTAAAAAAAAAAAAACCTTAGACCTAAGCTAAGTATTGTTTTGCATTTATAAGCATTATAACAACTTAACTATGCACAAAAAAAAAGAATAAAAAAGATAGTAGTAACTTTTATCAATTAAAAAAATAACCAATCCACAATAATTAAAGGAGGGTGACTATGAAAGCCATTGTGGAAAAAAAAGGGGTAAATTTGTTGTTTAAACCCATACTAATTTATTTGAGCGAATTGTTTAAACCTAGATTAATAATATTCTAAATTCACAACCCATGAAATTGAAAGCCCGGGTTCAATTAAAAATTTTATTTGTTAATCATTTTAATGTTAAATGATAAAATTAAAAAAAAATTATCCCAAATAAAAAACTAACCAAAGAAAAAAAAAGAGCAAAAAAGAAAGAAAGAATGGGCATTAAATATGAAAGGAGAAAAAAACCAAGAGGTGAAATTCATGCTAAGACTCTATTTGGTAACGAGGTTGCGTATGCGTTTTGTTGAAAACGCAGATGCAACCCATTTGGTAAAGAAAAAAACATATTTTATTGTGTATGGGTCCCACATGTTTTTGCGTCCGAGATGTAGGAAAAGGAAAAGCAGCAAAATGCTGCTTCGTGCACACTGCTCATGCTAATTAATTAGCGTGAACAATGTAGCTACACTGTTCCGGTCAAACCGGTTCTGGTTCAAAACTCAAAATGCATTGAATCAGGTCCGACCCAGTAAAATAAAAATTATTTTTTATTTTTTAATTATGTTTTATTCGAAAAACTAGTGTTTAACATTATTCAATGACACTACATAAATTAGACAGAGATCGCTTGATGATGTAGCATTTGTAGAATTTGATCGCAATTCCAATTTTGTTCCTGATTATATTTTACCTGATGTTGTTGCATGCTTAAGAAACCAAAAAAACTGAAGTCCTTGTCGGATGTATTTCATACGTGATGGAATTGTAGATAATTTAATGGAACAATAAAAATTATTTTGTATAAAGTATTATTTATTTTATGATGTAATAATAATAGTTAAATCTACAATATTTAAATTAAAAACCATCAATATTAATATATATATTTTTAAATTATTTTATAACCTCAATTTCAAAAGCATTATTAACCAAACACAGTAAACTATTTTTTATTTAACCTCAATTTTAACCACAGTTTTAACCAAATATACATAAATACCAAATCAACCTCAACTAAAAGTACTTTTTATAAAATAATTTTTTTCAAACCACAACAGTTACCACAATACCAAACACACTCGGTTGTAATCCTTGTTTTAAGAGTAAATTATTAAAATAAAATTATAAATTAGAGTTTTTGCATAATTTGTTTTCCAAAAAATTATATCGTACTTATTCTTTTATTCCTATTTCTCGGCAATGTCAGTATACTATTCTCCTCTACAAGTCTAATGCATCAAAATTCATTCTAATATTTGAAGTTATCCTTTAATCTATCTTTCTTGTAAATATTCCAATCCAAATTAATGAAAATATTACGATCACATTAAAAAAAATCATAAGCTAGTTAATTCATTAAAAAATTCTCATAAACTAGTTAATTCATTAGAAAAATGAATTCTTAGAAGGTGTAACAATTCTTCTTTTTCATACTTCTTTTCAACATATCAGCCTTTTTTTTTTTAATTTTAAAGTTGACTTGAAAGACGGACGGTCTAGTTAGTCTTGCTCAGTTTAAAAGGCCAATATTTTCTGACTGCAAATATAAAAGCAACCCTCACCTCTCTATTGATATCTCTGGCAATTGTAATTAACTCCTATGATTTCCTCTCGGGCTTTCTCTCTCATCCGCAAGCCATTCTTTCCCGGTACTCCCTGCCACTCTCTTAATTTCTCTTAATAGTTTTTAAATCAACTACTTAATTATCATCTTAATCCATTCCTCCTGCCCTGCTCCCAAGTGTGATTAATTAGTGAAATATGTGTAGTTTGTTTTTATCTGTTTCACGAATATGGTTCTGTGGTTTCCTCCCTGCAGCCACATGTCGCTCGTTCTGGACTTTCTATGGTCATGAGAACCGTAACATTATTCGCAGCTTCATGGATGACAAGTAAGAGTTTGTGAAATATATTCAGCCTTGTACATTCTCTTAATTTGTTGTCAGTTAATCTTAATTAATTATATTTTTTGTCCATTGATAGACCATGGCACAGTAATTATATGGGACAAAGTAGGGAGATTCCGAAGTGCAATCATCGCTTCTCGTTTTTAGTCTTATATTCAACGGATTCATCAGGAAGTAACGATTTCCCTACGATTGTTATGAATGGTAACCTTGCCTTGATTACTCTCTAAGTTTCTTGATGATGTTATGCATTTAATATTCACTATCTGATTGAAGTGCTTACATAGTTCTCTATAATTTTTTTGAAGAAAATTTTCTACTTCGACTTTTGATCATGTGTTAGATTATATATCCACAGAAGCTAATTAAAATCTGAATGAAAAATGCATCAATTATAAATTAAACTAGAATTTGCGAATACATTGCAGGATCTAAGATTGATGTAAGGGAATCGTCAAGCTACACAAGGATTGAGGCGCCGGCAAGGCTTATTTACTACCGGCAAATTGGAGCCATCGTTGATGGCGTTCGAGTGAAGGACGGTCAGGAGGTTTTTAATGTTTCCTTTGATTCTTGAAAATTACTAATTCCATACTTATATGTATCATATATCCCACAAATACGGTTTTCCATGGAAAATTATTGATTATCATCCTTATCTGAGGAGCATGTAGTTCATCGATCATCCTTGCATCATGTTATGTTTTAGTTCTCCTTTCTTCTTAACTTGTTTCGAGATTTCGGCTAATTGCCTTATGTTTTACCTGGATTCTCCTCTTAACCATTTGCGATACTTTGCAGGTAAAAATTAACTACAAGCTCTATTACAATAGCCCTGGTCATCATAAAGTGCGTTACGAAACTCGCAAAAAACATGGCCCACAAACAGTAGGTCCAGACACGAACGGCGAAGGTGAAAACTTAATTTTTGGCTCTTTTGGATTGTTGCAATATGTTGTCTCCATACGATCTGGGGATAAATTTGCTAGAATACGGAACTTATGCAGGCTTGTATGAAGGAATTGTGGGCATGCGAGTTGGGGAAACAAGAAGAATCGTCGTTCTCCCGTCTTCGGTCAGTACTTTTTTTTATGTTATTTCTTCTTGGTATTATTTTGTTTGATTGACAGCTAGCACTATTCTTATTGATTTTGAGGCTATTTATTTTTACGTTTTAAAAGTGCTTCTAAATAAATTTAATTTTTTGTTATTTATTTTAAATTAATAGTGTTTTAGTACATCATTTTAATGTATTAATATCAAAAATAATTTTTTAAAAATAAAAAATATTATTTTAATACATTTTTGAATTAATTATTTTTTTGAAAAGCAACCATTACTATATTATTATCAAACATTTCTTAAGTCTCTATTATGCAAATGCACAAATATTTTTGTTTTTGTTATGAAAATTTTATCTTGGTAAAGCATATTTAAAGTGTGTTTATTATTATAATGTAAGGTGATTTTTAAAAATATTAATTATTTAAAAATATATTAAAATAATTAATATTTTTAGTTTTTTATATCAATATGTTAAAATAATTTAAAAAATATTAATTTAATATTTTTAAAAAAATTCATTTTTAAAAACATCAAAAAACAAAAAGAACTTCAATCCCGAACAAACCCTTAACATCATCCATGAAGTGAGTGAATTATTTTGCAAAACTCATTTCCTCCTTCACAATTCTCTCAAGGATTTGACTTCCGTTCGAGGACTGATCAAGGAACAAGTGAAGCGGGTATTCAAAAACAAACCGTCCCGTTCTTTCAAAGAACATGGAATCTATGATGTGCAATTGGTCGAAATCATCGGAGACAAACTTGATCTGGAGACCAAATAAGGGGTGTCGTGTGGCTTGTATTTTTAGGTGTAAAAGGTTCTTCAGCTACTAGATGTGATGGAGGAAGGGGGACTTTAAATTTTAGTTCACTCGTGGTTTTAGTAAGAGCCATCTAATTATTAAGCGTGTATTGAATAATGTATAATTATTGTGCTTCTGTAAGAACACGTTTGAACTAAGTAATAATAATTTGATATTTAAGAAAAATATAAATTTGATGTTTTTTTCAATCTAAATATACTTCAAAATTAAGTCCATAAGCCTAAACGGATACCTTGGTGGTGTGACCAAAACCCTTTGTGTCCCTCCATGGCTACATCCATCAACAAAAGTAATTTGACAGCACATATGTACAAGCCCTGCATCAGTAACGACGATGTCTCATTGTCCACTCATGATAAATAAATTAAAAGGATGCTTGAGATTGGTTAGTTTTTTAAAATATTTTTTATTTAAAAATATATTAAAATAAAATTTTTATTATTTTAAAAAATTATCATGTGTATAAAAACAAGCTCTTTTCGTCGTGACCAATGTAGCACTTTAATCAGACATTGAAAAGATGAAATTAACTGACCACCGTTTTCTTGTCCAAAATTCTGGAATGTCCCAAGCAGAGCTTGAACAAAAAAAATGCCATGCACTTCTTCTTGGTGTTTCCCTTGGCATGTATCTAAAAGGTCAAAAATACATTAAAATGTCACATTTTCAAGAGAGATCTCATATATGCTCACTTGAGCAAAAGTCTAATCCTATAATTTTAATTAATGAGACATTTATGCTATCAAACGAGTGTGTGTCTTTTATATATATATATATAAATGTCACATTTTAATTGTCATTTTAATAAAACCATCATGTTTAGAATCAATTTATATACAGAAATTAAATTTATTTCATAAGAAAATTTGAATTCAATTGATAACCTATTACAATTTTTATATTTGAAATAAAAGATTAAACCATAAAATTAAATTCAGTTATATTGCTTAGAATATATGTGGAAATGAATTGAATTAACAAGCTTGGTGATTTTGCTTTTAATTTAGAAATTATTTTTTTACAAAAATCATTTATTTTTGTTATAAGGATCCTTATATTTATTTTAAAAAAAATTCCATTGAGTTATTTGACAATTATATAAATAAGTTTGTGGCAATTGCATAAATATAATTAGCTCTAACTTTCATGTATAACTTGAACTCTTCAATAATATATTACCAACTTATCTTTTTCACCAACCATTTACATTAATAAGAACGATTATATTAGCTTCATAGATATTGCTAAAATAAATTAATATATCTAATATGATCAAAATTTATTAAAGTATAGATAAAATCTTCCTCTATTTTTAAGTATTTGAGATGGGATATTGTAGAACAATTTGGTTAAACTAAAAATTGATGTTCAAGTAATATTTTTTTTGTATAATATTATCTCTAACTTTTATTTTGTTTTTTTTCCAGATAACAAAGAATTTGTTTTTCTTTCTTTTTTCCCTTTTCCTTTTCTTTGTGCTAGGAATTTATCAATTAAATAATATCTTTAAAACATATTAATTTAGAGATTTTTAACTATAGTTTCATTTCATATTCCATAATAACACAATGTAACATCTCAGTCAAAATACAACATAACAAATTATAAAAAAAATATATATTTCAAACAAGCATGATCAAATCAATTGATTGTTATTATAAACTACCCCCTCCTTATGTATACCTTGTAAGAAAAAATATTTGATTAGTTTTAGTAGCTTGTGAAGCAACAAAGTTTTATTTTTGGTTAATGAAAGGTTATTGTAAAATATGATACAAAGTGCACTGAAGAAGAAAAAAAGTAAAATCTAAGAAATTCGCTCCAATTGGTTTGAGATTGATGGTAATTAGTTTATTCAAATTAACTCTAAAAAGATTGTAAAGGATCTAAATGGAGATTTTATGTATTTTTATGAAAACATTACAATAAAAACATTGTGAATGATATTGATATTTCACATTGACTAAATGAATATTATATGATCTTATCTTTTAAAGTCTAATGGACCACATGATGGGACAATTAAACATCATCCATAAGGATCTGTCCATTTGAGGTAAGATAATTTAATTAATTTTTAAGCTAGAATTCTTGAATTAGCTTTCAAGACTTCTTGTATAGTACTAATTGTCAAAGAATCATCTCAATCCAATAGTTTAAGCTGTTAGGTGAGGTCTTAAGATATAATTTATATTATTCTTTAACACACCCTCTCAAGTGACAACTCCTTAAGCTCGAAACTTGTACAAACTTATATTATCTTGTGCTTAAATTTTATCAAATAAATAGAGATGATGAGAGTCGAAATCGTGACTGTTTGGTCATTAAAGCTCTGAAATCATGTCAAAGAACCATTTCAACTCAATAGTTTAAACTATTTGTGAGATTCCAAGATATAATTTATATTATTCTTTAACACTAACATTTACATGACAAGTAACGAATATGTTATTTCCACCACATGGTATTAAAAATCGAGATATATGCAAGACTGTATAAGCAAACAAATCACTAAATTTAATTTGCAAGCTGGCCATACTAGGAGTATTGTGATATGACACAATATTAATATAGACAGTGACAAATCATTTGCCTTTGGTACAATAAATAACTCATAATTTGAAAATTAGATGGTGTTCATATATACAATACATGATATAAGCATTAATTTCAATGTTTTCGAAAACAAAAATAGAAAATACCATAATAAATTAAATTTTTTTATTAATTAATGTATAAATTAATAGTTTATTGATTAAATAATATCTAGATTAACTAAAAAATTACATACTTTTAAAACTATTAATATATAGAAGTTTAGTTGTGCTTTCATTTTATATTCAAAATCAACATAATATAGCATATGAGTCCAAACACAACATGAGATACAATCATAAAAAAATATATTTCAAACAAGCATGTTCATCAAATCAATCAATTGCTATAATAAACTACCCCCTCTTTATATGTCCATTTTAAGAAAAAAATAATTAAAAATAAAATATTTGATTAGTTTTAGTTACTTGTGAACAAACATAGTATGATTTTGGTTATAGAGAGGTTATTGTAAAATATGATACAAAGTCCACGGAGATTTAAATCAATTCTAAAAAGATCATTTTTATGAACAAATTACCACAAAAACATTGCATATGAGAATGAATGATGTTTATATTTCACATTGTCTAGATCAACTCATTTATGAGTATTACGCAATCTTATCTTTTAAAGTCTAATGGACCACATGATGAGACAATTGAACATCATCAAATAATATCTATCTATCTTTAGGTAAGATAATTTAATTAAATTTTAAGCTGGAATTCTTGAAGTAGCTTTCAAAACTTGTTGTATAGTATTAACATTTACATGGCAAGTAACGAACATGTTATTTGTACCACATGTTATAAGAAATTATGATATATATGGAAGACTATATAAACAATCAAGTCACTCAATTTAATTTGCATGTTGGTCATGCTAGGAGTATTGATATGACACAATATTAATTTCTAAAAGTATTGATATGACATGATATTAATACAGACAATGACTAATCATTTGCTTTTGGTACAATAAATAAGTAAGTTTGGAATTAGATAGTGTTCATAAATAACAATACATGATATTTACATTAACTTTAATGTTTTGGAAAAAATAAATAAATAATACCTTAATAAAGTAACTTTTTATTAATTAATTAATAATTTAATAATTTATTGATTAAATAATATCTTAATTAATTAACAAGTTTAGTGTTATGATGTGGAAGAATTTATAAGCAATCATGTCACTTACTTTAATTTATATACTCTCTTTCACACACTTGTGTTTGTCTTTTTTTTCAAAGTGAAAAAAAAAAACTAATAAAATAACATTAGTTATTCTCTAAACACTACAAAATCTATCTTTGTGCAGGTCATGCTGGAGTATAGACATGATTCATATATAATGTGAAGAAGGATGAATATTTTCTTTAAGTATAATAAGTAGATGCCGCCATTGATAAAAGCTTACCTCATACTTTGAACTAAAAGCAAAGTAGTTGGTTATGGGATACGTATTTTTTAAGCAAAAACATAATTTTTTAAAATTATAATATTAATTTATCAAACATATTTTTGGAAATGTTACTTTCATTTTATATTTCTAGAAAACACAACATAACAAACAATAAAAAAAAAACTAATTCTAAACAAACCCATTCAAATTAAGTGGTTGATAGTAGAAACATATAAGCTCATAAACAAACCCATTCTCCTAATCTATACATAATAAAAAAGAATGATTCAAAAATTGAATTGAACCATATGATGAGAAGGTGTTACACCACACATCAAAGTTATGAACTTTATTATGTTTAAATAGATATCTCCATAGTAAACATATAAGCTTTCTTATAATAAATTTTCCGGTTCTTATCATGAAAGGAGTGATTATAACCCAATACACATTAGAATCTAATTGATAAAAAAATAATTGTGTGTGTGTGTGTGTATTCCGTACTATGAGAACCAATAACAACAATGAATCTTTTGTGTAAATTATTATACGGCTTCAATTACGTACAAAGAGTTTGAAGGAGAAATAAAGAAACACAAATATAGTTTATTGAATACTTTTAATATTTTATAGAATGGGTGGTACGTTGATTTTTAATAAATTACTATTTGCTACCACCATTTCATAAACTATTTTCCCCCACCGCTAATTTCCTATTACTTTCCTTCTTGTCTGTATAGATTATGAACATGGGATTCACTTTAAATAGTTGTATTATCCTTTGCTTTAATAATTACCTATAATCGAAACTAACCTTATAATTAATTATAGTTCATTTTTTTCTCACTAGAAAAAAAAATCTTGTGAAAGAAGGCTTTTTAATGTTTTTTTTTTTTTGGCATGATACATGAACGGTTATATGATTTTGATGTTTTTAGCAATATTTTCTATGTACTGCACTTAATCTCACATAAACACGTTTCATGAATCAAACTGCACTTAATCTCACATAAACACGTTCATGAGACAATTGAAATCCATAAGAATCTATCCATTTTGAGGTAAGATAATTTAATTAATTTTTAAGCTAAAATTCTTGAAGTAGCTTTCGAGACTTTTTGTATAATACTAACATTTGTAATGAATATGTTATTTGCACCATATGTTATAAAAAATAAAGATATGCAAAACTATATAAGCAAACAAGTTACTAAATTTAATTTGCAAGCTGCCATGATAGGAGTATCGATGTGACACAATATTAATACAAACAAGGACTAATCTTTTGCCTTTGCTATAATAAATAACTTGTAACTTAGAAATTAGATAATGTTCATATGTAAGAATACATGATATATGCATTAACTTTAATATTTTGGAAAAAAATAAATAAAGAATACCATAATAAATTAATTTTTTATTAATTAATGTATAAATTAATAAATTATTGATTTATTGATTAACTAATATCTTGATTAACTAATAAATTTTCATGGTCCTAAAAGTATTAATTTATAAAGGCTTAATTGTGTTTTCATTTTATATTCCAAATCAACATAATATAGCATATAAGTCAAAACACAATATCATATGACAATCATGAAAAAAATTATTTCAAACAAACATGTTCAAATTAACCCGTTGTTATTATAAACAACCTTCTACTTATGTATACTGTTGTAACTTATTTTTGGGTCCCTATAAATAAATATATATATATATATATATAAAAAAAAAAAACTGAACAGTGTTAAAATGACACTGTTCCTCTTCCCGCCTGCTGCTCCCAAAACTTAGAGCCCCACCCCCCTTTAAACAAGAAACAATGACTGCATGCTGCTCCCAAAGCTTAAAGCCCCGCGCCCACTAGCCGACCAACGGCC
>Ga0325404_1003901_pt1 | contig 15910 bp, 9 predicted proteins | sample PopdelMetagenome_18_FD_205664 | JGI IMG/M metagenome (GOLD analysis project Ga0325404, IMG submission 205664) | Populus deltoides microbial communities from Bellville, Georgia, United States - Xylem-Control-R1 | ecosystem: Host-associated > Plants > Phyllosphere > Stem > Wood/Secondary xylem... | reverse complement strand
TAATAATAAAAGGGTCAAACATACATAAATTTAGTAAGATAATTTTATGGATAAACCTATTAAATCATTCAAATTTAGTTATATCAACATCAAATCCATTGAAATTAAAATCTGGGTTGTATCATATTCCGAGGCTCAAATTTCTCGGATTAACTTTCCCAAGTACGTTGGGTTATAACTACACAGTATTGGAATACATAGGCATCACCTTAAAAACGTTAGTTGGAATTCCTTTCGGAGGTATTACACCGGCCAAAAACTATCTCTTTTTATATCTTGCTTTAATCTTAACACCTTTAGAAGAAAAAAAAATCCCAAGAAACTTCAAACTGCAAGTATAGAGGGATCTTGAGTTAGACCAAAAAAGATTTAAAACAGAAACAGGGTATAGAGGAGTCTTAAAACTTCAAATCTCAAGTACTAAAGTACTCTCTCTCCCTTTGGCACAATTTTATTTTCTGGTCAAAATTTTCTAGCAAACTTATACCATATTGTACTACCTGAAATTTTCAAAGTAAATTTTCTTTTGGGGTCAACATTTTCTATATACTTTGATAATCCGATATTACTTTGCAACTAACTCAATTAAGCTAGCCTAGGAGCTAATTTGCTCACTAAAACCAAAATATTTCATGACACATGATTAACTGAGCTATAACATTATAGCCAAGACTAATTATAGCAATGATTATGTAATTAAGTCAGCTCTTTAATCGGTTAATATGAATGTGAGAAGGATTAAGTTTTTGATTAATAGAAGAGGAGATTTGAAGGAACATGTAGTCAGGTATGACAAATGTGCATGCATGAGAGGGAGATTTAATCAGAAAGTTTGGTGCATGAGAGCTTAACAAAATGCTTGAGCATGTTTGTGATGTAGCAACAGATCAAAAAAGGACACAGACAATTACTAATCTCCAAACTTCGAACTTTTTTACTCTATAAATTCTCTTCAATTCAGTTATGCTTCATTCAATTCAATTGTACCAGCAGCAGCAGCAGTCAGAGCTTATAACTAGCTAATTGATTAACCATGGAGAAAGCACATACAAAATCTGCTCTTAAGGTTGCTAGCTAGTTAGCTATATGTGCTATATCTTCTTATGTTTCTTTCTTTTTTTTTTCCACTTCCTTAATTCTTTAATTTCTTCATGTGTGTATTACATTTCTTTAGAAGCTTGTTAAGGCTAGCTCACAGTCTGCACCATGGAGCAATGCTGCTAGAGGAATGGTGAGATGACATTCCTTGCACCTCAACTAGCTAGTTCTCAGAAGAAAGCAAAATTAAGCCTTTCGAGGATAGGGATTTAGGGTTTAATTTTCTTTCATCAAGGATCATGCATTACTCAGTATCCAATCATTGACTTCAAAGTCAGTGTCTTAATTAAGTCTTACGTCTCACGGATCCTCTTAATCATGTTAGCTTAATTAAAGATAACAACCTAGTAACTTCTCTTTCCCCTCTTAACAACCTCCAAGTTTTAACCAAAACACTCTTTTGAAGCAAATGCTATGTTCCCAGCCGACATGACAGATAGTTTACCAGCAGCTCTGCCTCTTTCCAGGAACAAATCATTAGTCATTGAAAGCTACATTTTGCTGGGAAAAGATGTAGAAAGAGGAAAAAGAGTCTTCTTTTAATGATTTTTGTCACTTTGCATGTCAAAAAGGTCATCTCCTTTTGAGACTTTCTTCTCAAAGAATGTTTTGGAGTTTGGAGTATTGCCTTTCGTTTCAAATGTTGCTAGCTTCATGCCCTTTTTTCCATTTTAGGCATGAAGTAATTTTTAGGTGAAAAAGTGTGTCCCAATGCAGCAAGCATCATTGTCACCAAAATTTATTTTCTTGCCTACACATATATTTTCTTTGAGTAATAGCTTGGAATACATTTTCACAGGCAAAAGATGATCTCAAGGATCCGCTTTATGACAAATCCAAGGTAAAATGAATCTCTAGACCTTATAAATCATGTCATCTATCTGGGTATTTTGGACAATGCTGAATCCATAATCATGCTATAGGTTGCCCCAAAACCTTTTGCAAAAGAAAACACTAAGCCCCAAGAATTCAAACTCCACACTGGACAAAGAGCTCTCAAACGTGCCATGTTCAACTATTCTGTACGCAACTTAATCCCATCTCTGCACAAAAGCATCCTGCTTTTCAGTGTTTATTCTGATTTTCCAATCTTTTCTCTGAACTATTTATGATTTCAGGTGGCAACCAAGATATATATGAATGAGCAACAGAAGAGGCAAATAGAGAGGATACAAAAGGTATCAAGCTAGTGCCCATTTTTTCATGGTGCAAGAGAGAATTACATCAAGTACATAACATTGATCCTGCCAATGAAATTGTGTGCAGATCATAGAAGAAGAAGAGGTTCGTACAATGAGGAAGGAGATGGTTCCAAGAGCTCAATTGATGCCTTACTTTGACAGACCTTTCTTTCCCCAAAGGTAAAGAAATTTGTCAGAAATTTGTTCAGTTCAAGCTCATGCAATAATCTAAAGAGGCTAAGTTGATCTCTATTTGCTGCCGAAGGCTAAAACCATTAGCTAGAGCATTGTGGGATATCAAACAGGTTGATCTCTTTCTTTGGTGCAGATCAAGCAGGCCATTGACAGTTCCTAGAGAGCCAAGTTTCCACATGGTGAACAGCAAGTGTTGGAGCTGCATCCCTGAGGATGAACTTTACTACTACTTTGAACATGCTCATCCCCATGATCATGCCTGGAAGCCTGTTAAGTAAATAAATTGCCATGATTTGTAGGGGAAAAAGGAGAGTGGAGTATTCTCTCTGTGATGTTAATTTCTTCATGCTGTCCAAGTTAGTCTTGTATAATTTGGAGTGTTGATAGTGTTTACTGTTTAGATCATGTGGTAGGTCTTGTAGTGGGTGTAAGTAGTCGCTTTTTCATAGCCGAAAATCCTTTTCAATGGGGGGTTTTGCTTACCAATAAGGCGGATATTGTACTTCGTTTTGTACTATTAAAAAGCAAGTCACCCTCTTTTCTGTCTTTTAGCAGTATGGTCGTGCATGCCCAATTAAGCACTTCATTTTATTTTGCTGGAAATGAATTATCAAAGCAGACTATAATTCTTTTAGCCATTTTGGGTTTTTTTTTATTTTAAATAATAGCAAAGTAAAAAAAAAATCCTGCAAACTAGCACATTTGAAAGAAAAAATCGGGAACTAGCATATTTTTGTTGTGCAACCAACAAAATTTTTATTCTGGTGGCCTTTCCAACAACGCAACTTTTTAAAATAAAAATTTGTAAAAATAAGTCGAGAAGAAATAAAGATTTGCAATGATCCAATCATCAACATAATTTTTTCTTTAAAAAGAAAATTTTAAAGGAATGTGTTGATGGGATCAGCTAAACAATAAAAGTTTGTGTTTTTTTTTTTATTTGAGAATTCTGATTTTACCTTCTTATAAAGATTATTTTCTAACTAATTTAAGAAGTTATAAATCTCTAACACAAATATACCAGAATTCATAATTATCTTTTGAAAATAAAACTATGAAATGAATTTCAGATTATTATATATAACTTTTCGATCATCAGCTTTGTCATTCTTAGTTATTGTTGTTCGTGCTTCGTTCTCCATCAAAGACTTAGATTACGAAGTATGCTATGAATCTTTTACCAGAATCAAAAAGCAACATTTTGCAAATTATAGGAATTAAACGAATATTTAAAACTTCAAAGTTCAAACGATATGTGTGCGCGCGCGCGCATGTATTTGGGCCAAGCAACGTCGGTTCATGAATGGACCCAACTTTCATTGACCATAAAGAAGATAATAAGAAGGAGGTAGAGGTTGTTTTCTTTTTAGGGGAAAAAAAATAATTTCCAAAGAGGTTTCTTCATTGATTTGATTTCTTCTCTCCGAATCACAGAGCACCCAAAAAAACAAACACCAGAAACTCATCAAAGATAGTAACTTTTCTTCTTGTTTCCTCATTTTCGATTCTATCTACTCAATTTTTCTCTCCCTTTTCAGGTACTTACAAACCCTATTTTTTCCTAAGATTTACAGTTCTAGCTGTATGACAAAAAACCCATTTCTTGATTTAGCTGACCCTTGTGTAATTTAGTTGATGTTTTGGTTATTTGAGATTTTGGGTTTTTTTTTTTTTGGTTCGATGGGTCCTTGATGAAGGTGAAGATCCAAACTTTAGAAGATTTCAGTTTAGGGTACCAAATAGAATTATGGGGTTTGCTTCTTTTTTTTCATGTTATTGATTGTTTTAGTAGGGAAAAGGGATTTTTGGCTTCTCAATGAAGCTAAAGATGCATGCTTGAGATGTATGGATGTTTTGTTTTTTTGAAGTTTGTTAGCTTGGGGATGGAATAGCTATTGGATGGTTAAGACATCCTATATTTAGAGATAAAGAAGGGCGTGAGCTTTTTGTACATCGTATGCCTACTTTTTTTGAAAAAATTCCAGTTGTTTTGGTAGTCAGAGACGGAATTGTTAGAGCTGTTGTGCTTTTTCGAAGAGCAGAATTGAAGTATAGTGTTGAAAAAGCAGGTAACCGTTGAGCTATATGGTGGCGAACTAAATGGATTCAGTTATAGTGATCCTGCTACTGTGAAAAATATGCTAGACACGCACAATTAGGTGAAATATTGAATTAGTTCACGCTACAATCTGACGTGTTTTTTGGTAGCAGTCCAGGGGTTGGTTTTGTTGCGTAGTTTCATGGGGTTTTACTTCTTATGGGTTAATTTTGTTAAATGTATTGGTTTAGTAAAGAAATAGGTGTTTTTAGGTTCCCGGCTCAGTTACTAGCTTTGGAATTTATTTAAAAAGATTAAAGAAGTCTATCAGAACTTGAGTTTTATTGACTTTTTAGGAACTTTTTAATTAAAAATATGTTTTGATTAAGCTTTTGGATTTGTTGACTTATCAATGAAGCTAAAGATACAAACTATGAAAATTTCATTTTGGTACACATTTATAGTCCCACCAAATGGAACTTGTAGCTTGTTGGTTTTGCATTCTGTTTCTTCTTATTGATTATTTTTGTTTCATGCTGTTAACTTCATGATTTTATTTTATGTTTTTGCAGGAGTGCAGTTTGGGAAACTTTGATTAAATGATAATTAGTTGAGAATATAAGCAGTTGTTTCAATTCTATTATACTCAGGAGTGCTTGGATTGTTTAGTACAGTATGGAGATACAGACAAATGGGAAACCAATAGATTCGCTGTTAGAGAAGGTCCTTTGTATGAACATACTATCATCAGATTACTTCAAGGAGCTTTACCGATTAAAGACATACCATGAAGTGATAGATGAAATATACAATCAAGTTGACCATGTTGAGCCATGGATGACTGGCAACTGTCGTGGTCCATCTACTTCCTTTTGCCTTCTTTACAAGTTCTTCACCATGAAACTCACTGTCAAACAAATGCATGGTTTGCTAGAGCACAAAGATTCTCCTTATATCAGAGCGGTAATTGTACCATACCCTGATTTTTGTTTTCCATGAGTTGGTTGTAAATTCCTGATGCTTGGATATTTACTCACATGCTTCACTGGATGATCATTATTGAATTTGAGAAATGCTTGCTTGCCTATCAATTTTATCTTCTCTCTTATATTAGGTGTATTTACAAGGTCATTTCATTTGCGGAAGCAATGTGAATTCAAAAGTATTTTTGGTTTGTAAGACTTGCATGATGGGGTTTAGTTTTGTAGTCATAGGTTGTCTTATGTGGGCCTCAGTTTTAGCTCATGTCTTATCAATTTTTTAAGGCCTTTACTCATTTTTATCTTTTCTATTTAGTGTTATACCTAATTTTACCAATTTTTGGAAACTTGAGGAGGATTTTATCAAATTTGGGAACTTTTGGTTAGTGTCAATGATTTTGTTATATCTCAGGGAGTGATTTAGCATTGTACATTACTACACGAAGGAAATTTAAATTTTCAATGCAACTTGATTAACACTGTTCTGTAAACTGCAAAATATTGAATGTATAATTTTTTAAGAGTTGAGCTCCACTCATAAGGACTTTTTATCTACTTTTCTGGTGTGTGAACTGCTGAGAAATTACGAGGTAATGGGCAAAACTTTGTCATATCTGAATTTTCATAACATTGAAAATCTCTGTTCTGATTTACACATCACACATGATAATGTCCTTGTTTTTCATAGCAGATCTCTCCAAACCAAGGTTGAGGTGTTCTTGTTTCTTTGAGTTGCTATGACTTTCTCACTCCTACATAATCTGCCCTTGCTTTGCTGAGCAGATTTCGCAAAATTAAGGTTTGGGGTGTCTTATTTTTTTATTCTCACTCTTAGGCTTTTAATCATGAATCGATACTGTCTGTTGACTGTTTTAATCATGAATAAATATTGTTAGTTGTTTTTTAACCCAATGTCACTTGCTGCTACTTCGACTGTTGTTGTTACTATTCGCTAATCATTGGAAAACCAGAACTGGCATTTTGCTGCCCACCTCTATTGACCAGGAGCTGTTATGGTTACCATTTTGGTTCTTTGAAATAAGGATAGAGATCCCTTATCCCTTCGGCATCAAATCTTGGTTCACATTTACCTGCATTTACACGTTTTTTCTTCTCTCTCTGCTTGATTTGCACAATGTACTGGTCAGCATAGGGACTGCTTTATCTTAGCTTTGTGTTTGATTGATGTCCCCAAATTTGTTTGCAGGTTGGGTTCCTCTACCTGAGATATGCTGGGGATCCAAAGACACTGTGGAATTGGTTTGAACCATATATTAAAGACGATGAGGTGCTTACTTCTCTGTATCTTTTCATGCACTACATCTCAAATTTCTCTCATGAACCTATTTATAATATATTGCAAATTGATGCCTTCTGATTCTTGAAAGTGTTAGTTGCAGGTTACAACTCAATCTGACTCTAGAAACTTTTTTGTTTGTGGAATTGAATCCTCAATAATTGTGCTAAAGATTTCTTCCACATCTGAATTTTGCAAAAAAAAATAATCTTCTGTAGTGATCTTTGTAGTTGCTTAGTTAATACAAGTCAAATGCCATTGTTAGAATTTTTCTTTTTTTTTTTTAATTTCAAAGTCCTATAGTGGTGGGTGGTGGAGGGGTATTCAACTTCAACAATAACTTATCACAAGCGTTGATATAGTCCAATTTTATTTAGAATGCATTTTATAGGTGAAGCAATGATTGCAATTGCTGTGCTCTGTATTCTTTGAACTAGAGATGCAGTATGTGGTCTTTTGTTTAGGGTAACTGTCTAAGAGCACAAATAAGCTACATACATGAGATGGACAAACTCTTAGTTAGCTCTTCTGCAATAAATTTTAGCTATAAATAAAAACTTGGTCAAACAGAATGCTGTTGGTTTCACCAATTGCTTTTCAGATACAAAATTTGTGGTGTTCGTATCTGATGGTTCTTTAGATGGTGAAAAGTTTATGATGAAACTGGCAAAGCGGCTATTACTTGAATAGAACAACTAGCGGCTCTAATTGCTTGTTGAATGTACTTATAACGGGGGATACCAATTGCACATGTTTCTTGTTTGTCCTGCAGTTGCTCACATGTATAATGCAAAAGAGCACTTTGTAATTTACTTCAACCCCTGTGCTTGTTGAGTAGCTTGCTGAGAACTTTTGATCCAAACATCAAATGAATTTAGGAGATCCTTTAGCTTCTGTTTGGATTGGTTGATGGAAAAACTTCCATTTCTAATACGTGAATATTCTAGTAGATCCTGCTTACCCAGATCTGGTCTTTCTATTCAAGTATCACTTTTTACCATAACCTAGTAGTTGTCTAGCTAATTCCATCTTCCCTTACACTACTACTGTTAATAAATGCATTCATGCTATAAGTCAAACCTGAGAACTTCACAAACTTCATGGGTTTATTGACATGATGTGCATGTCCTTTTCCATCAGCTGCTTAAGTTTCTCTTTATATTTCAGGAATTTTCTCCAGGAACTAGTGGAAGGAAGACGACAATGGGTGTTTATGTGCGTGATTTGCTTCTCGGACAGGTCAGGTTGAAACAATCTCTAATTCCTTGTAGTATTTTCAGGTTCTGTTACCCTTCCTTGCAGGCCAAAAGGGATATTGATGCCATGTTTTTCTTTTGCAGTACTACTTTGATACCCTTTTCCCCCGTATTCCTGTTCCTGTCATGCGGCAGATCACATCGAATCTGGAGAAGTTGAAGCTACCAACAAAAATCTCTGGTTCAACAGGGGATGGAAACCGTCATGGATCTGATGATACGGCACGCCGGCCACCATCTGTGAAGGCAGCACTTTCAGTCTCTTTTGGTCAGCGTGCTCCTCATCGTGCATCAACCAGGGATTCGTCTCCTGTTCGTCGCACAATACCTTCCCCCTCCTATGACAGAACCAGTGATGATTCACGAAGTCGACTTGGCCAGAGTCATGAATATTCTGATAAAGAATATTCAGATCGGGATCATGATAGGGGTAGGGAAAGGGACCAAGACCATGATCGGGATAGAGAGAGGGACAGGGTTCGGGATAGGGATCAGGAGAGAGAAAGGGACCGGGATCGTGAAAGGGATTGGGATCAGAGTCGGGACAGAGACAGGGATCGGGAAAGGGATAGATACAGAAGGTATGATTATGATAGAAGTTCCAGGTACACTGATAGGGAAAGCAGAAGGGATTCTGAACAGAGCAGCCGTGACAGAAGTAGGCATTATAGAGAAAGTAGTTCTTATAGAAGCCGCAGTCGAAGCAGGAGCAGGAGCCGAAGCTCGCAAGCTGGCGCATCACCATTTGATCGCCATCCAACTCCTCAAAGGGATGGAAACAAGGATAAGACATCTGCGCCTAGCAATCTGGCTAAGCTCAAAGATCTTTATGGTGATCTTAGTGATCAGAAAGGGGATGCTGGCCTGGAAAGGGTTCCTCGGAGGGATAATGATGGTGAAGAGGTTTTTAGACTCGGTGGTTCCACTTGGAGGTAGGTAGTTCAATCTTCAAACAGTAGCTTCAGTGGCTGTCACATCAGCTGTATCAATGAGGTCTTCAGCCAGGCCAAATTTCTGTTTGAATCAAGAAAATGTTCGCCATTATAAACTTCCCCCCCCTTTCTCTAGTCATAGTTCCAGATTTCCGCAGAAGATATTCATGGAAGCACTTGAGTGCGTGTTGTTGAGCTGTAAGGCTGCGTGCACATTAGCCCCAATCTATCTTTTAAGTTTCATGTGTACAATTGTTTCAGAAAAACTCAGATAATTTCCAATTTAACTTGTTATATTAAATACGCAAGAGAACATTCTTGGTCATATTTCGAATATGTTTTCTTTTGTCAGTGGTTTCTGACCCAGCACAATTTTCCTCTTTGAGGATGTAAATTCCATGAATCTTTGCAAGGGAATACCTTTCTATTCAAGAGATTGTATCTCTAGCAATTTTAAATAATGCCTTGACCATGCAAAAACCGTCGTTACTGAGAGTACTAAGCACGTTTGGCTACCAAATTTCGGTAGCTTTCGCTGTTGTTGGTTGTAGGGTCATCGCAATTTTCCTTGAGGATATAAATTCCTTAACGTTTTTACATGTAAGATAATAAGGATTCATTAGTTAAATGTCATATAAGCATTAAGCACTATATTATAACTATCAGAAGAGGTGAAGTGTGAAACTTGAACCCAAAATGCGAAGACAACAATCATATGAGTGAGTAGTCCGTTATTGACCAGTTATTTTTACAATAACGGCCGTTACCATTATGTATCGGCACCATAGCTGTAATTGTCTGAGACTCGCCATTGCCGACAATGGGGCACTTGTTTTCTGTTAAATAACGGCGGTAGCTTACAATTGACTCCAAACAGACAGCTTGTGCTTACAAATCATTAACTGCATTCTAAAGTCCTACACAATCCCTTGATTCCCTTCCTATAAAAGATCTTAAAAGTCCTACATGTGATGTGCCAGCATTCTCAAAAGTTGTGACATTGAACTCCATCAATCCAGGAGCAGATTTCCCAGCCAACTGCTGCTTCACCTGTAACATGAGAGATACGATTACTTTCATGGATACAACCGTGTAGATCTCAACAGTTAAGCTAGTTAACAGAAACGACAGGAGCGTGTGCGTACCCATTGAACATACTGAAGATGATATGGCTTGCTATTCGCACTTGATTGAACGGTAAATGTGGCGGACAAAAAACAAGGAGGCACGGAACCCAATACTGCCAAGCATGAGGAAGAAACCATAGCAAACACAGGCCATGTAGCCAAAGAAAAAGGAGGTTTGCATGAAGCCTGACATATCTGATCTTGCATAGTAGTAATACAAGCAATAGCCATAAATGAACAATCCAGTTGATCCACCACAAAGGAACGACCTGACCAACACCAAATTCAGAGGGGTGAGTGTGTAGAATTATGAATCAGGCAACCAGATATCCTTTTAAAACAAGACACTTCAGAAAACACAAGGAAAATTCATGCAATGGATGAAAAAAAAAGCAAGCTAGGAGACTGTTACATCAGGAAAATTCATAACAGGAACCCGATGATGAAAAAATTACTTTGTGACTTGAATATTTCGAGTAATTTAAATAACATCTCAAGAGTGAAAACATAGAATGAAAAAACACAATCTGCTACCATTGCACAAAAAGTTGGAAACGAAAAAACAAAACTAAAGAATGTTATTTGTGAGCAAAACTTCCCAGACATTTTATTTGTGCTGATAATGATGCAAAATTGAAACAATAAGCTCAGAGATATTAGCATTTTACACATGAAATTATATCTATCAAAAAGTAAAACATACCTCCACCACCACTCATGGTCTTCAGCAGCAAGTTGGAAATATGTCAACGCCACTGTTATAAAAGCAGTGACAATCAAGAGAATGATGAAAACAATGAACAAGATGCTGTATATGGTGTAGATCCTGTGACCCCAAACACTGGCAAATATGTAGTAAAGTTCAATGTATATTGCACTGAAAGGCAAGAATCCTGCCATGGCCATCTGAGGAAGTGTTTTCCGATACCAAGGCAACTGAGGAATCTCTCTGGGATATTTAGTGGTGCGGACGGGAGCCTGAAACTCAGCCTTGCTATTCTTCCCTGCAATCCCACCCAGTACCAGCAATGGAGTTGTTACCAAAGCCCAAATAAGAAATATCACCACTATTGTTCCAAATGGCAATGCTGCAGTGGCACTATACGTGATTGCAACGGTATTAAGAAAGCAGAAAGTGAGAAACAGGGGTCCACAAAATAGGGCTCCAGTTAATAACAAGTTCCTGACCTGCAACACCAGAATTTCTGAACTTCTTAGCCTAGCATGTCTCAGAGTTGAATGGTAGTTTCTAGAGTAGCTAGAAGTTCAGCAATGATAGAGCATAAGACATCATGGATTCAAACAATGCTGCTGAAAAGTGATTATATCATTCTAATAATGATCAATTAACGTCACTATCATAATACTAATGAATGCAAACCATGCTAATTTTCAGAAAGCCACAACCAGCACAAAATAGTCAATTGCACTCGTATCCAATTCTACAATTACTTAGTTTCAATGTATGTAAATTTATTAGAAGAAACTGTGAACAGTTGAGCTCTAATTTATTGTCTTCTCAGGTTAGCTTTTCAAGTGTAGTGCAAGCCTTCAGGAAGCAGAACACCAACTTTCAAGCACATTGTTTTCTTTCACTGCTTTCTCTCGAAAAGCTTCTCTTTCGCATCCCAATTAGTTCAGCTATTATAAGAGAGGAAAACATTATCCAAACACGAGGTGGTTTTGACCCCCATTTCCATGTTTCAGCCAATTTCCACCAAGTGTTTATAGCAAAACCAAATTGATTCTGACAAAAGTCAATTTTCACCAAGCATTTATCTTAAAGCAAAGCACATTCCAAAGAAACACTGAGAATTCCTATATATCCATTTACCAAATTTGATACCAACTACAATATCCTTAGACACACAGTAACAACAATTGTCTAGAACACACCAAACAATGACAATGATAAGTGCAAAAGGCAATGAAAAAGGAATTCTTAACAAGTTACCCAATTTGTTCCTTCCAGTTGGCAAAAGAAAGAGGCTGCAGTGTAGCCTGCAATCCCAGCTGTCAGAGCATATATGACAACCAGTGCAGTAAATAGAGCTCCACGATTATAAGGATAAAAGACACCAACTAGAGCAAGCACGAAAATGAAAATTGTGCTGCCAATGCACATATGTAAGCAAAGTTAGCAGACTGCTAAGCAACAGAATAACTTTAAAAAATGGATTTGAGACAAAACCAACAAAAGCACAGCTTTGAAGTTGAACTTACAGGGTAAACAGCTGGGTGCCAGAGCCAACTGCTGCTGCAAGCAAAGACTTATACTTCGGATATCTAAATACATCACCATGGATGTACTTCCACCCAGTCTCTTCTTGGTCTTCAGCTGACTCCTCATCATGAGCATATCTATTACAAATGGGAAGATCAAAAAATAAGAAAATGACAGTTTAAACAACATAGCAGACATGTTTTAATAACATATTCATTGAAATGTTCTTCTCACTTGACAAAATCATTCTTCAGGACTCGCATGAGAATTGTGGCAAGAAAACCAGTCAAGAGGAGAACTGTCACACATGAGTTAATAATTGAGAACCAATGAATTTCCAAGTGATGAGGAAGTGAAGAAGATTGTGAATACTTGTCCATCCTTTTCTCAAATGTTATATCTGTTTCCTTCCATTTAACTGAATACATGAACTCCACATTGACTTCTTTATCTTCAGTAAGGTCCACAACATTGTTCAGATCAGATTGTGCAGAGATCTCAATGACACGATCCTTATTGTAAAAGATTGTAAAGTGAAGATGCTTAAACAAGTAATATTTGTATTCACTAGGGTCATTCTTGCGTTCCTTGTCAACTTTCCCTAAGAAACCCCAAATGGGCAAGTCATCATAATACATTTGGAAGTAGTAGTCCTTGGAAACTGCTTCTCGGAACTGAGCAACTTGTTCCTTTGTCAGCGTGTTTTTGCATGCAACTTCAGAATCTTTGTCATTTAAAAAGTCAAGTTTGTATGGGGCAGTGACTAAACGATCCCCATTCAACACTTCACCAAGGGCTTCTTTCTTGTCCTTTGTAGGACCTGTAATAAGCATCGTCAGTAAACTTCCACAATAAAACAAAGATGTATAGTAGGAGTAATGTGAATTGATGCAGACCTGATGAGCAGAAAGGCAGATCAAAGTAGCGGTATGTTTCACTGACAGAATGAACAAGAAAGAAACAATATGAAACAATTATGAATAAAAAAAAATACTAACGAAAGTTTTCACAGTTGAAGTCTCAAAATGAAAACCAAAAGTCTAGAGATGACCACAGTAGATATCAATTAAGTTCCGGCATAATTTCATGTACGATTGCAGAAAAAGAGTTCCAGCGACTGCTTAAAGATCTAAAACTGAGATCCAAGTTCAGCAATAACAAAGGAAAACCCAATACTTAAACTTTTCCAGCTCACAAGAAACAACCAGAAACAGAAATCAAAACCTAGTCACTGGACATTATTCTGGGCTTTAACTAACGGACTCTACTTGCAAATGTTTCTATCAAAAAGCTTGCATTCCAAAATCCCATTAAGCATTTCCTAAACTATCTCCCCAGGGATCCACTAGATCAACTGCTTGTACAACCATTAAGCTATGCTAAATTTCCAACTTAATTAGCAACTAAGTGACATCAACAGCATTTTCATGTTAAACTCCAAGTTCCAATCTTTGATCTTCCTTTTTAGGAAACCAAATCATAAGATCCACTTCCCATAAGCTCAGATCCACAACAATTGAAGAAACCAATCCATAAAACCAAAAAAAAATGGATTCTACAGAATCTGACACATTAATGCTAAAATCAAATTCTCCAAAACCCAACTCACAATTCCATTTCTAATCCATATCCCACATACCCCAACTTCCCAAATCATCAAAAGTCCCAAACTTGAAGACACCCCACAAAACCAATAACCTTAACCTAATCAAAAACGGCAAGAAAGATCGAGAATTGGATTACCTGGGATTGTGAAAAGGTCCAACCTTGTTAACATAGAGAGGGACATCATCTCCAACTTTGTAACGATGATCAGATGCATCTGATCTAACATGGGACACGCTGCACAATATCAAAACAAATGAAACCAAACAAGGCACTAGTTTCTTCTCCATTTTCAATCACTGTAACTCACAAAAAGAGAAGAGAGAGTTCGATAGTTATGGGGTGAGAGAGAGGAGAGAGATTTATAAAGATGGAGACTTTATGGGTTGTGGCTCCAACAAATCTAAAATGGTTCGTGTAAAAAATGAGGCCTTCCTCAAATAACGAGAAAGAGATTAGGAGAGTAATTAAAAAATATATATTTTTATTTTTAAATGCGTTCATGAAAAAAAAAATTATGACCACGATAAACGAGGTTTTGCTTTGGAAGTCCATGCGCAATCCTAGAAGTTTTGAGAATTTTCAGCTTTAACTCTTAAATTGATGTTGTTTGATTTTATTTGAGTTTCATCTTGTTAATATCCTAGAATAGAATAAATAAATATAAAAAGATAAAAACATATTTTATTAGAGAAATAAAAACAAGTACATAAAACAAATCATTTTTAGAATAAATTTATACATTATTAAAACATGAGGTATAAAATAACATGTCTCTTTTATTTTTATTTTTATTTTTATTTTTATTTTTTCTGTTTCAAAACAATAATCAACTATTATTTTAATATTACTGTTTTTGTTTTTTGTTCTATCTTCAAACAAAAAATTAATTAATTTTTTTTTAAATGCAAAACCAGCAAGCTTCGTCAAAATTATAGAAATTTTATTTAAAAAAAAACAGAGGAAAAAAAGTTTTAAATTTTGGTTTTTGAAAACATGAATGATACCGAACAACCTTTATTTTTCAAAATAATTTGGTATTTAGCATCCCCAAAAATTATTTTTATTTTATTTTAGTGTTTATAACTTTAACTTATTGACTAATACAGAAATAATATAAAAAAAAAGATAATAAATACAAAAACACAAAATTTCAAAACAATGGATTACACATAAATCCTAATTAACAATCTTATTATTGAATTTTTTTTTTTTGAATAGTCTACCCCTCTAAAAGATTTACAATTCTTTAAATAAACTCAAAAAATAATCTAAACAAAATAGAAAACCTGGAAATAAAGAAAAAGAAATAAAAATCATAAACATATTACAAAAAATAAAATCATTAATCATAATATTTAATATTATCAACTAAACATGAAAAAATTAAAAAAAAAACCAAGAAAAAAATTTTAAAAAAATCATTTTATATCAGTCTTTCTAGATTGAAAAAAACTCCTCCTCAAGTTTAATTTGTGTTTTGTCTCGATCTTGTGAATGTTTAATCAAGAGTTTCCAATATTTACGTGCTTGATTTTTTGCTAAAAACATCATATCAATATGCTTAGCTCCCCTAATAATGGGCCCACTTTTAGCATTAGAAGAAGATTTGAAAACATGTCTCACAACTTTTATCAAAATACAATAACATCATCTTTTATCTCATCAATTCTAAAGTCCTCCTCGAACAAATTTGATGCACATCCTTCAACATCACCTTTAACATTCTCATCAAATTTTGATGTTTGATTTCAATTCACAAGAGAACTACGAATTATTCTCATTCAGATTAATAAGTTGTTTTCTCTGTTCAAGCCTCTAAAATGATTCTCAAAATTAGACATAGATCAACAATGACTCTCTTCACGATCTTTCAGGCTCTTCACCTCCTCCAATAAACGAGTTGATTTTGCAATCTGTCTCTATATGTTTTCTATCACCATATCCTAAACACCTCCTTTCAATTTTTCAATATGT
>Ga0325404_1003899_pt1 | contig 15910 bp, 11 predicted proteins | sample PopdelMetagenome_18_FD_205664 | JGI IMG/M metagenome (GOLD analysis project Ga0325404, IMG submission 205664) | Populus deltoides microbial communities from Bellville, Georgia, United States - Xylem-Control-R1 | ecosystem: Host-associated > Plants > Phyllosphere > Stem > Wood/Secondary xylem... | reverse complement strand
ATTAGGAATCATAGCCTCGGGTACAAGATCAATATGGTGTTCTATTCGCCTCAAGAGTGGTAATCCGTTAGGGATATCTTTAGGAAACACATATTTAAACTCCTGCAATAAAGAAACAATAACACTAGGCACAACATGATCAAAATCGTTAGTATTATGGTAAGCCTCCTTATACACAAGTAAAACCATTAGCTTGTTAGTAAAAACTACAGATCTAACCTCACCCTCCCTAACATAGAAATTAGGTTTTTTGCTTTTGTTTTTCCATACAATTAATATCACACTTACTTACTTTCTTCACTCTTCTTGTCTTATTACCTCCACTTTCGGCCATATTTGGGTGTTTTTAGGTAGTGATTGAATGTCTAATTTGTTTGGAGTGTTGGCTGAATGTGTGTTTATGTTTGGATGGGTGGCTGAATAGGTTGCAATAGTGTTTTGGGGTTTGACCGAATTTGATGGTCCTTTCTCTCTATGTTCCTCACCTTGATTTTCTCTTTTTATAGCCTCATGCTCACCTTTTAGCTTTATTTGATCATCATACACCTATTTGGGTGTAAGAGATACAAGAGTGATAATTTTATCATTTTTTACAATGGTATATTTATTTTTAACCCCATCATGAATTGCCTTCCTATTATAATATCATGGTCTCCCCAATAAGATGTGACTCGTTTGTATTGGTACAACATCACACAGAACTTCATCAACATACTTTCCAATCGAAAACAAAACCACAACATATTTAGTTACTTTTACTTCATCACTATTATTTAACCATTGCAATCTATAAGGTATAGTATGCTTAACAATACACAAATCCAATTTACTAACAACGATAGTGCTAGCCACATTAACACAATTTCCACTATTTATAATTAAACTACACTCCTTGTTTTCTATATAGCACTGCATATAAAAGATGTTTTTCCTTGACACCTGAAACATTTAACATCACGAGTATGTTTAGGTTAAGTGTCATATTTACCTTTAAAACCCATAGAGACTTCAACTTTAGCTTTATGTGGTTCGACTTTGGTATGGATAAAAGGTTTTGGTTGGGCAGCCCCCTCTCTCTTCAAATTCAGCTTCCATAATGATAAAAACCCTAAATTGAATATTGATCAAACATGTCCTTTCCTTTTGAGTTGTCTCTCCACTTTCGTAGCCATATAAACCATGTCCTCTACCTCCACATAGTATTGTAACTAAAAAATATTAGCTATCTCTCTATTCAGTCCATTAAAAAACCTAGTTATAGTAGCTTTCTTATCTTCAACCACATTAGCCCTTATCATTGCAATCTTCATCTCATTGTGGTAATCTTTCACACTTTTCTAACCCTGATATAAACTCTATAATTTTTGAAAAAGCTCTCTATAACAAAAGTCAGGAATAAATTGTTTTCTCATAATGGCCTTCATGTTACCCCATTACTCTACATGTCTTTCATCATTCCTCATCCTACTCAAAACAAGTCAATCCTACCATAATAGTGCATAATTTGTAAACTCAATGACAATAAGTTTAACCTTTTTATGTTATATGTAGTGATGACAGTCAAATATCTAATCAACTTTTTTTCCCACTCTAGATATGCTTTCGGATCATTCTTTCCTTGAAAAACATGTAATTTCAATTTAATGGTACCTAACTCCATGTTTGAATCGTCATGATGCTTAAAATCTTGGGAATTCTCTCTCTGGTTAGAAACTTCACCATGGCTGAAGCTTATATTCCTTTTTACTTTATTCAATCCAAACTTGTTTCCTTGGCCCACAGATGCAAACCCATAGTCATCATCACCTATATTTGTGTTATCATCAACAAATCATCAAAATCAATTCTAACATTCCATATAACCCTTCAGACATTACTTCCTCAGCGATTAGGCCCATTAATATATTGCTTCATCATCTTTCAACTCCTTGGTCACCCTAGCTAAAAGTTCAGGTTGCCGGCCAATAGCTTATATTTGGAAAGCATCATCAGCGTTTAGTGTCACGAACTCGTGATTGTCAGACATATTATGAATTTACAAAAATTGATTAGTAGCATAAATTATATCCTTATGCCTCTCAAGTTTCACACAAAATCAAGGCTTCTCACTTTAATAAACTAATTACCTCTTTTACCTCACAACCTGCTTTCTTTCAAAACTGAAAATCCAATCAATCCAAGTTAGAGGCTTTCACAACACAATCCAATTATGAATATAGACTAAAAAATAAATAAATATACAAAAAAAAAATACAAAATGAAACTATGATTATGATTTTGCGAGTAGCAATGCAAATTCATACGAATTGTGGACGAAATGAAGACACGAAATGAAGCAGAAGAGAAAATTAATGAAGACACTTATTTGACTCCTAAGTAACAAGAATATAATAGAAACAAACTGATTTGGTCAAATCAAATAGTATAAAAAACAAGTTATGGAACTTAATACAAATCTGATCTGTTACGCAATTTTAAAACACTGGAATTGAAACTAAGACCTAAAGATATCGGAATGACCTGGAATTTAATATGTAGTATCTTGATACCCAAAAAAAACTCCATATCTTAGTTTATAGGTTGTTCTCTTATATCTAGGTATCGATACCCGTGTGTGATGAGTTTGCGATAAAATTGAACCTCGAATCGAAACCTCAAGAAAAAATTCAAAATAAGCTGAAATTTAATATGTAGTGTGACTTCACCCCCATTAAGTATTGTATAAAATTTCAATTAATTCTAAGGTGGCTTGCTTTAGGTTCTCTATAAGCTATGTTTTTACGATAAAATTACAATAAGCTTTGAATAATTCTTCTTTTTTTTTTTACTTTTATTCTACTGATATGTTTAGGGACAATAATAAAAAGAAATATTAATTTTTTCATAATAGGATGTTGCAGCTACAATGAAGAAGAACATTAACGAAAACATTGAAAACTTAACAAACACTAGGAAAACAAAAATTTCAGAAAGATATGACTTGTTCTTAGAGCCTAGCTATGATACCATGATCACATGATCACATAACCCACAATCAAGATTGATATTTGATCATGGAAAGCTGGAAGAGGTCTGATAGGAGTGTGCTATAATGGAAACATGTCCTAAGACACTAGCACTATTGGAATAAATTCGAATGATGCCATAAAGCCAATTATTTTTCAAGAAGTAAGATTTAGTTCGTTCAAGAACCAGAGAATGCACGAACCTCTAACACGATCAAAAGATTAATGTCTTATCCCAAGTGCAGGAGTGTCGAAATAATAAATAACCCAGCAAAACCGGGGTCGAACCACAGAGAGGTGAACTATATAAAATTATAAACAACAAATAAAAAGGAGTTGAAGAGAAATTTTAAGATATGATATTGATGTGAGCATTAATCAAAGATAAAAGCAATTGTCAAGGTTAAAGGATCCACTAATAGTATTAAAAATAATAATAGTATAAACTCTTTTTATTAATCAACTTGAAACCACACATGAAGAAGGTTCCAATCGGATGATTTATCCTTAATAGTTCATTATAAATTTTTAACATGATTATATTAATTATCTTATTTTAGTAACACCATACTTTTAAATATTGTCAGGAATTCATGATGCTAACTTGTGTTAATAACAAATCAAATTCCTTTCATAGAACAAGTGTCGGTTATACCATACAGTAGCTATGAAAGTGCCAAGGGTTGTACAAAACAAATATAGATTAATCATTTAACAAGCAAGGTATTAAGAATTAATAAGTAAAAAGATAAGACATGTTAATAACAAACTTTCTTGGATATAACATTGAAGTCCATATTGAGTTTATATTATACATATTTTAACACCATTAGTGAAACCTTCTCACCTTAACATAACAAATTTAGCTAAACATTGTGAAGAAGAGAAACATAAATAAACTAGATAAGAACATAGTTATGATGAAAAGCATAAACAAGAGATTAATGAAAGCAAGACTTAAACATTACAAAAATACAAAGAAAGAAAGCAAGAATATGATCTTGATCTGAAAACCAAGATGTCTAAATGTATGGCAAATGCCTCCTTTTATAGGCTAAAATTTAAAACTATTGATTAGATGACTAATTATTGAGTGGGTGGCCACCTCTTAACTTGGTGACAACCATTATCTTCTTGTCTGAGCAAAATGTCATTGCTAATATCAGAATTTGAACAAATAGTCTTCATGAAAGTTCTGGAATTTATCTCAGCTTTCCAATAAAACAATAATGAGCTTATGTGAACTTCTAGAACTCGAGATATGGGCTGAATACTAAACAATATTTGGGCTGCAGGACAGATTCCGACTTCTCTTTTGTTGCAACAATTTGAACTTGAAAACGGTTGTTTTGAATCTTGGACTCTTCATGAAAGTTTTAGGCCTATGTCTTAGCTTTCCATCAATATAAACCAAACCTAAATCCATGTCCTACAGCTCCAGTTATGATCTAATAACTGAATGATATTCCAGTTTGAATTGAACCAACATCTCTTCTTTAAGTTTAGCCATCTCTTTGTCTTTTCACTTTCAATAGTTAAACACATCAATCAATCATTTAAATTGTGAGATATGCATGCATTCAAAATGAGCATTTACAATAAATTAAAGATATCTTATATTATCATTCTTGTTATTATAAAACATGCTCAAGTTAGGAAATTTAATGATACTTTAAGTGCAATATGATGATATAAAACCTTGATAAAAATGCTCAGTTTGAATTAAACCAGCATCTCTTCTTTAAGCTTAGCCCTCTCTTTGTCTTTTCACTTTCAATAGTTAAACACATCAATCAATCCTTTAAGTTGTGAGATATGCATGCATTCAAAATGAGCATTTACCATAAATTAAAGATATCTTATATTATCATTCTTGTTATTATAAAACATGCTCAAGTTAGAGAATTTAATAATACTTTAAGTGCAATATGATGATATAAAACCTTGATAAAAATGCACTTTTAAATGCTAATCAACCTCTCTCACATATATGCACCAGCAAGTTGATTGTTGATTACATTGAAAGACTTGAAATGAATATCGTCGAGACAATATGCAAACTTGAGATGATATTCCCTCCTTCATTTTTTGACTCAATAGAGCATCTACCCGTACATTTACCGTATGAGTTAAAAGTAGGAGGAACGGTCCAATATAGATGGATGTATCCATTTGAGAGGTTAGATATTACAGTTGTAATGTAATTCATAATTAAAAGTTTTTTCATTGTTTTTTTAATTGATAATTTTTGTTTAATTCTATATATACAGATACTTGTTCAATCTTAAAAAAAAAAAGTTAAGAACAAGGCGCATGTTGAGGCTTCAATATGTGAGACCTATATTGTTGAGGAGATCTCAACATTAATCTCGTACTATTTTGAACCTCATTTGAGAACGAGAATCAATCGTGTTCCACGGCATGATGATGATGGTGAAGTGCCTTTAGGTGGGAACTTGTCAATATTCTCCAATCCTGGACGACCCACACCTAAAAATGTCGTAAAGGGAAGATATTTGTCTGAAATGAAGTTCAGACAAGCACATAATTATATCATATTTAACTATCATGAACTGTGACCTTTTATTAAGTAAGTAGATGTACTTCTTAAACTTTGTCAAGAGTGTACTATTTATATATTGTGATATCATAAAATCATATAATTTAAAAGCAGGCTCAATCTACCCTTCCAATCATCCAATTTTTTGAGCAGACTCAAATATTGACAATATCACAATCACAATTTAAGAGCAGACTCAATCTACCTTTCCAATCATCTAATTTCACATTCATTTTTCATAATTGGCATTAAGTACTACATTATATTAAAATCAACAATTATGAATGCAATATAAATTACAATACATGTGAATAATTAATGAACAAAGTAAGTTTAATGTCAAGTTACAAACACCTGAGTAGACACTATGCCTTTGTTTTCGAAGATTCGAACACTTCAAAAGAAACTCAAATGGGCCAACACACAGTTATTTTTGGGAAGTTCACATAGCAAACACATATATAGACAAGTCGAAATCTTCTTTTGGAAAATAACATTGTTACAATGTGAAGCCAATTTATATCCCATTGCCAATGAAACAATTGGAATTATTTCCACCAATCTAAAACATATTCCCAGCACCACAGCTCAAAGACATAAATTTATTCATATATATTCAATTACTAATTAGAAGGTAAATTTAACAATAACAATTAAATTTCAACAAAGTTTTCAATTATTATGGCAATACAAACAATAAAATATATTGAACAAATTAAAAAAAAAACTATAGACTTTAGGAATGAAAAATGCTTACCTTAATTTTGTCTTTATTTCAAAACTTTATCTACATTATAAAAATACACCAAAACAAAAAACACAACAAAAATAATAATAACTAAGACAAAGAAAAAATAAAAAAAGCATATTAAATAGAAACACATACCTTTTAATTTGTTGAAGATTGAACTAGAGATCACAAGCAAAAACAAGAGATCTGAAGCAATTGAGAGGAAAAAAAAAGAAGAAGAGAGCTGTGAAATGTTGAGCAATTAAGATGCATTTAATACCCGCCCTTTGGAATTTGCACCGTCCGTCAGTGAAATTGTTGGTAATTGTGAATTGCCGATAAATATCGATGGATTGTAATCCATCTGCAAAGTCATCGGTGATTGTGTATGGCATTTCCAGGGAAGGTCTCTATTAAATACCGACGGATGGAATCCGTCTGCAAAGTCATCGGTGATTGTGTGTGGCATTTCCGGTGAAGCTTTTTGTGTAATGCCGACAGACTGTAATCCGTCCGTAAAGTCGTCGGTGATTGTGGCATTTTCCAGTGAAGGTGTCTGTGGAATGCCGACTAACTATAATCCGTCGGTATTGACGTCGGTTATTGTGCACTATGCATGAAAGATTATGTTTGTATTGTCTATTTACCTTCCTGCAAACACTTAAATTACAAACTAGTCGTCGCACAAAACAATAACAATAGTTAACACTTATAAAATAAATATTTCGTGTTCCAATATATCATCCATAATATATATTACATTATAAAAAATGCTTTACACTTTCCTTTATTTCGATAGTTAGTCAGAATTTTCTTCTTCTTCTTCGTCAATTGAATAGTCATTAGCTCCATCGCAATCTTTAATTTGGATATCATCATCATCATCATCTTCATCGACATTTGCTTGTCCGCTAGAGCTCAAAACAACATTCAACTCCTCTGCGTCAACATCAACAAGACTATCATCGGGTCAACATCAACAAGACTATCATCGAAAACACGAAAATTTGAATGTTTTTCCAAGTCAATCGAAGGAGCAACTCGATATGGTTCAACCAACTCATTAACTTGAAAGACTTCATATCGCACACTTGTGTCTTCGTTCTCATCCTAAACAACCTCGACACGACCTCTGGGTTTCATTTTTAAAACGAATAACCAATTAACTCTTGATCGATCTTTTCTAAAGAAAGGGGTGTATGTGTAATAAACTTGTTGACTTTGTTTTGTGAAAACAAAGACATCGTTTACGTTGCGGAGTCTAGCTTTTGAGTTGATTTTGACCAGACCATAGTGAGGATCAACTCTGATTCCTCTGTCTGTGGTGTCATACCAATAGCATTTGAATAAAAACACTCTACTATGCTCGTTATGATATTGCAGTTCGACGACCTCTTCTAATATACCATAGTAGTCAACTTTTAACTCAATACTAATCGATCCTTTAACACAAACACCGCTGTTGTATGTCTTTTTTCTATACCTATATTCTTCAATATGGAACACATATCCCATTGACAAAATACTCGTTGTAGCACTTAACTTTTCTTTTAGGGCCCAGGCTTAGTAAAGACAATGACTTAGCAGCACTCCTTCCCATTTGATAAACCTTGTATGTAATATATAGCAATAAACAGTTAATGAGAATTTTGTAATGACATACAGTAACTTTGCAAGAGATAATGAGTTAGTGAAAGTACTTACATGTGTTTTGAACCACATGGCAAATTGTTCATCTTGTAATTAAAAAATTTAGGATTCGGTCAGCTGTGAGTTATTGGATAGTAACTATTGTCGATGTTGCCTGCAAGGTTATTCCAAATTATATGCGTTTATGATATTACAATATATAAATAGTACATTCTTAACAAAGTTTAATTAGTAGTACATATACTTACTGAATAAAAGGTCTCAGCTTATCATATTTAAATAGAACATAATTGTGTGTTTGTCTAAACTTTATTTCCGGCAAATATCTTCCTCTTACGACATTTTTTGGTGTGGGTCATCCAGGATTAGAGAATATTGACAAGTTCCCACTGGAAAGCACTTAATCGCCATCATCATGCCATGGAACTCAATTGATTCTCGTTCTCAAATGAGGTTTGAAATAGTATGAGATAAATGTTGAGATCTCCTCGACAATATAGGCCTCACATATCGAAGCCTCAACACACATATCGAAGCCTCAACATGAGCCTTGTTCTTAACCTTTTTCTTGAGATTGAACAAGTACATGCATTGAATTAATCAAATATTATCAATTAAGAAAAACAAAGAAAATACTTTTATATATGAATTACATTGCAACTATAATATCTAACCATTCGAATGGGTACATCCATCTATACTGGATCGGTCCTCCAACTTTATCCTCAAACGGTAAATATATAGGGAGATGCTCCAAAAATAATGGAGGGAATATCATCTCAAGTTTGCATAGTATCTCGACGATTTTTGTTTCAAGCCTCTCAATGTGATCAACATTCAACTTGCTAGAGCATATATCTCTAAAGAAATGACTGATCTTCGTAAGTGCATCCCATATCCCTTTTGGCAACAAATCACGATAAGTTAATAGAATGAGTGTTTGCATAAACATGTGACAGTCATGACTCTTCATTCCATACAATCTGCATCCTCTGTATTAACCAACCTTGATATGTTCGAGGCATGTTCATCAGGAAAACGTAGACTCTTAAGCCATTTGTAGACTAGTAGTTGTGTGTTTTTCTCTAACACGAAGCTCGCTCTTGGTTTTGCGACCCATGACCCATCACAAACCAACTCTATATTTTTACAGTTACATACTAAAGCTATATCCAATCTAGCCTTGATGTTGTCCTTTGTCTTCCCCTTCACATCCATAACGGTGTTAAAAATGTTCTCAAACACGTTCTTTTATATGTGCATGACGTCAAGGTTATGACAGAGGAGATTGGCTTCCAATTAGAAAGCTCCTAAAAAATACTTCGCTTTACCCAATTGTGGGTCAAACCAAAATCAGAAAACTTCTGCTTACCTGATTGGAGACCAAACACAATGCCACCATACTCTGATACAACATCAGGCAATTCTTCACTAAAAAGATGCAGGGGTGCCACATCCATTTCAACTCTACCAACAAAAAAATCCTTAATGTTCTTTCTGTACCTGTGACTCGGTGGCAAAAAACAACGGGGACAGTAAAAAAAGAAGCTTTACCTCTGTTTGTTAGCGTGAATGCCTTGTTCTTTTCCATGCACTATGAACATGCTAGTTTTCCATACGTGCTCCAACCAGAAACCATTCTATAAGCTGGAAAATTATTGATAGTCCATATCAAAGCCGCCCTCATTACAAAATTTTGGTTCCTTGATATATCATAAGTCAAAGCTCCGAATGACCACAACTGCGTCAACTCATCAATAAACGGTCGAAGATAAACATCTATATTCCGGCTCAGACTGCTCGGATCGGGTGTGAAAGTAGATGAAAACATGAACTCCGACCTCATACATATCCCCAGTGGCAAGTTATAAACCGTGAGTATAATCGACCAACAAGAATAAGGTACAGCAAATGACCCAAATGGGTTGAATCCATCTGTACACAACCCAAGACGCACGTTTCTTGATTCAGCTGAAAAGTAAGGATGTACACTGTTAAAGTGTTTCCATGCTTCACCGTCAGAAGGAAGCACCATCACTCCATCAACCGCGTCATGTGATTGGTGCCATGTCATGTGCTCAGCAGTCCTTGGTGACATGAATAACCTCTGCAATCTAGGAGTGATTGGAAAGTATCTAAGTTTTTTATATGCCACGAGAGTCTTTCCCCTGTCAGTTCTGGGTTTGTAACGAGAATGCCCACATGTCATGCACTCGGTCAGCTCGGCATTTTTAAGGTAATATAACATGCAGAAGTTAGGGCACATGTCAATTTTCTGGTATCCTAAACTGAGGGGTTTCATCATGGACTTTGCAGCATAGAAGTTCTCTTTCAGCATGTTCCCTTCAGGTAAAATGCTTCTCGCCTATTCGATAATTTTTTCATTATTGGCCTCACTCAACCCGTGATCTGACTTGATGGTGAACACATGTGTTATGACCGATAATTTACTGTGGTTCGTGCAACCATCCCATAATGGTTCGTCAGAATCTTTCAACGGATCAAAAAACCTAATTGCGTCTGCGTTAGGTTCTTCTTCTATGATTGGATATTAACTGGCATTACCTTAATTCATTCTCATTGTATCCATAACCATATTCCTGTAAGGATTATTGTTGTCATTTGCAACTCCATGCACGTTGCTAGCACTAGAAGTTGATCCAACCACCATTTCTTTCATGCTCTTATTACGAACAAATACTTCTCCGTATGCATACCAACACAGGTAATTCTCCATGAACCCTTTGTGTAGAAGATGCATCATTACAACATCTGGATGTAGATACTTTTCAATTTCACACTTCCTGCATGGACACCTAATACCGCCTCCAATAAAATTCTTGGGAATAAATGTTGCGAAATTAATAAAACCCTGAACTCAGTTACAATAATCCATCTTCCGCAATCTTTGGGGTAAATCTCGATACATCCATGAACGATCATCCATGACTTTTATCGAACCTCTATAAAATTACGATGACAACATGTATTAATTAACTATGTTAGGTAAATAAATTTGCAAAAATATTGGTTTACCTTGACATTATCCAACAAGCTAATTACAATTTCTCATAAATATTCATTATCAATTATCAACATCCATACAAATTTATACATATAAATTTACGGAAATTACAACTCCGCAATAGCATTGATAAAAATTAAAACGGACCTGTTAAACAAGCTATTAATTATTTCACCACAACACATGTAATTCGGTAATTCAACAAAGTTTCAACAATTTACAAACAAATACAATTTTACAAAATCTAAAACAAACCATAGTAAGCATAAAATTATACATTCATACTACAAGTTTGTTTGAGAATTAACAATAAACATGTACATATACTAACAAAATACATATACTAAAAAAACCATAAAATTAACATTTAAATGTTAAAATTAAAAGAGATAGATTTACTTACAGAAAATGATAAAATCCACAATAAATCAGAATACGAATATTGTGACCACAAAACTTAAAAAAATATGACTTGTGTTGAGAAGAGGGGGATTTTTTTGGGGGGGTGGTTGTTTGCAGTTTGGGAGGGGAGAGTTGGGATGAGGAAGAAAAAGGAGAAATAGGGGGAGAGAGGATCGGCAGAGTGGTGATATATTCACTTTTTACCGATGGAATCACCGACAGGCTCATTATGTCTGTGATTCCATCGGCAATTCTGACGGTGAATTGATCACGTCACTGTACAGAGATCCCGATTTGAATCCCTCAGTGATTTCATCGGTAAAATCACCTGCAAAAAGTTCCACGTCAGCAAACCGGCTTTCTTTTTAATTCTGGATATTTTGTCTTTAATTCTGTTGGCATATACCGACCGTAGTATTCTGTCGGTATATACCGACTAAATTACGAACAGAACAGTATTCATCGGTAATTATCACCGCAATTTAACTACAGAATTATTTCATCGGTAAGTCCGTTGGTATAAAGCGAATTTCTATTAGTACACTGCCAAACCCTGCTCGTCTTCACTGGCATGCTTGTTTTCCTAAAAATTTATACTCGTAAATCTTTCTTGATCCATTATTTTTTAGTAAAGATAAACTTATAAAAACTTGGTTCATCACATGTGAAAATATTTTTATTATTTTCTATGAATTTAAATATGACTTTTCAGTTTGGTCTTTATATCGATTTTTTTATATAAATAAAAAAAACCAAACTTATTAAATAAGTAGGATTTTTTTTAATTAATAAAATAATTTAAATTTTTAAATAAAACAACATTTTTTTAAAAAAAAATTTATGAAATAACATACTTTCATTTTTGTTATTTTGTCGCGTCGACAAAATAATGACCGCATTTCTTAGCATGTCACTGTTCAAATGGCAATATGTCGCTATGAATTCTTCCAGAGTGGTAGATGGATGTAACAGCAGAAATATCACATCAAAGCTCAGTTTTCAGACTTTTCAAAACACATACATAACCCATAAAAGTGACACACGCACCCCTTTAAACTCTACCGATAATAAAGACATGAGTTACAAAAAAGTACTAGCTTTTTCTCAGATGGACAACGATTTCTGCTAATATAATGGCCGGATCGAGTTTTGGTGAAGGTGGAGTTGGAACTGCTATTGTCGTACATGGTGGTTGCTGCTGTTGACCACGGTGAAGAGAGGAGGAGTTGGTGGTTGTCAGCTGGAGGATGGGAGCTTTTTGTGTTGTTGGTGATGAGGAGTTACTGGCCGTGAGTTGAAGGGAAGGGTTTGGTGTTGAAATGGGAGGCTATGGGTTTGTAAACTGGGGTTCACGGGTATGGTCTCTGGTGATTATGGAGAAGGAGAACGGAAAATAGGAGGCTAGTGTTCTTTGAAGCTCAAAACTGTGAGGGAGACTTTTTTTTTTCTTGGATAGAGACAGATAAAAAAAAATGACTAATATCTTAAAAGAATAATATCTTGAAAAAAAATTATTTTTTTATATTTCACCATTTATTTACATTTTATAAACTAATCACCCTATTTATCCAAATAAATATTATTATATATTTTAAAACATATAGTAAAAACATTGTGTAAATATTCTGTACATAAACTTAATGCATTATGAATTATACTGTAAATATAAAGTATTTGTATTATAAACAACACTGTAGATGTCAAGGGGTCCATGGAGGCATACGTCAAAAACTGCTAGGTTCGGCTTAGCCGCTAGACCTAAGGTTATTGGGAATATTATCTTTTCTGTTTTTTATTTTAAAAGTTGTTGGGTTTAGCATGATTGTCAAACCCAAGGTTATTAGGTCTGCATGGCAGCTAGAGCCAAGTGTTTTGAGTTTAGCATACCGTCAGATTCTTTTTAAAAAAAAGATAAAAAAAATTAATTAGAATTTATGTTTAAAATACTTCAAGGGTAATTTGATTTTTTATATAAAAAATAGAAAAAATTTATAAAAAAAATATCTAGGATACTTCAAGAGTAATTTAAATATTTTTTTTATACAAATAAAAAAATTGAAAAAAAATTAATTAATATTTCTGTCTATGATACTTCAGTTTAAATTTTTTTATATATATAAGAAATAGAAAAAAATTATAAAAAATTTATTTAAGATACTTCAATTGTAGTCTAAATGTTTTTTTATACAAAAAATAAAAAAAAATAATTAGCATTTCTGTTTAGGATACTTTAAAGGTAGTTTAAATGTTTTTTGAGTAAAAAAATAGAAATTTTTTTATCAAAAACATTATTTAGGATACTTTAAGAGTAATTTAAATATATTTTTTATAAAAAATAAAAAAACTTTTACCAAAAATATTATTTAGGATACTTCAAGGGTTGATTTAACTTTTTTTTATATAGAATTTTTTATGAAAACAATTATTTAGGATACTATAAGGGCTGTTTTAATGTTTTTTTATAGAAAAAATATTAATTAGCATTTCGGTTTATGATACTTCAAGGGTAGTTTAAATATTTTTTATAAAAAATAATAAAAATTAAAAAAAATAACTAGAAATTCCATTTATGATACTTCAAGGGTAATTGTATTTTTATTTTATAAAGAATAGAAAAACTTTATGAAAAATATTATTTAGCATTTCTATTTAGGATACTTCAATGGTAGTTTAAATGTTTTTTTATAGAAAAAATAAAAACAAAGTATAAGAAAAATTAATTAACATTTTTGTTTATATTGCTTTAAGGGTAGTTTAAATGTTTTTTTTATAAAAATTATAAAAACAATTAATTAGTATTTTGATTTAGGATACTTTAAGGATAGTTTAAATGTTTTTTTATAATAAAAAAAATTATAAAAAAAACTTATTAGCATCTTTGTTTATGATATTTTAATGTTAGTTTAAATATTTTTTTGTAAAAATTAAAAGGAAATTATAAAAATAATTAATTAGCATTTTAATTTAGAATACTTCATGAGTAGTTTAAATATATTTTTATAAAAAAAATATAAAACAATTATAAAAAAAAACTTATTTTTGATATTCAAAGGTAATTTAAATGTTTTTTTTTATGAAATATAAAAAACAATTATAAAAAATTATTTATGATATTTGCAAAACTTAAAATACCTAAAATATTTTTTTATGCTTTTTATATTTTTATTATTTACAATTATTTCATATTCTCTATACTTTGCCAAACCCGTTATGAAGCGCGTGCCACCATCATAGTTAAATACTTTTAAACCTGTACACAATCTCAATAAGATGCCTGAAGTCACAAGTCACCCGTCGCAATCCCAAGTTAAAAGTTCTTCCACGCACCTACCTTTCTTCCCTTGGCCTCATAAGCGCCATGAAAGTCATGGTGACCACATCATGTCAACACCTCCCACAAGAGAAAAATACAGTTTCATTTTCATATTCCCATGTCGCCATAAAGTGAGAGACAGGACAATGAAAACGACGCTGGAACTTGACCAAAACCACAATTCACAGAGTCTTGCCACTAGGGTACCCTACCATATGTAGATATATCTAACGGCTATCCTCCAATCTTTGCCTTAAAATGAAAAATGGTTGTCAAATCCTTTGGCATTTCCAGACGCCTGGTGGTACAGCTGTTTTATTTATTTATTTTGTGTGTTTTTAGTGGCTTGGAACGTTTCTTCATTTAGCCACAAAAAACGAAGAGGCAAAAATCAAAGTAGTTTCTTTTCTCCTTAGTGACAGAGTAGTCCTTGTTGTTTGGCTATTACGTAAAAGGGTTTGAGCCAATGAGGTGTTCTCCCTTTTTAGGCATTTTCTCCTAAAAGTGACATTTGATACTCGGCGTGTTTTTTGGTATCATGATTATATATATATATATTTTAACATTAATATATTAAAATGTTTTTCATGTTGACATGTATTAAAATAATATTTTTTTATTTTTTAAAAATTATTTTTAAAATCAGCATATCAAAACGATTCAAAAATATAAAAAAATTAATTTTTAGTAATTGTTTTTGAAATACGAGTTGACCCGTGTTTTTAAAGTTATATTTAATAATAAGTTTGTATTGCATTTAATAAGAATGTTTTTACTGAAAATACTATGATTTGATGATTTTCAATTGTTTTAATAAGATTTAAAAAATATATAGTAACATTAACTTAGTGCTTATTTGATAATGTAATAACTTCTATTTTTTTAAAGTGTTTTTCAAATTATTTCTCACCTGAAAAGATATCTAATTTATATAATTTCAGTATTTTTTTTATGGTTTTTATATGATTGTATAAAAAAAATCTAAAAAAAATCATTTTAATATATTTTATGTTAAAAAATATTTTTAAAAATAATCATACACATAATTAACAAGCATAGCATACATTAAATAATCTAATTTCTATAATAAAAAAAAAGGAGGGAAATCGAAGGAGACCCACTTCTGGCAATTATTGCCCAGCTCTAAGCTAATGGATAATAATTTAATTAAATCGCCCTTGTACCAGGTGGATTTCACGTGTGGTTTCTAACACCAAGATCGCAT
>Ga0325404_1003894_pt1 | contig 15927 bp, 8 predicted proteins | sample PopdelMetagenome_18_FD_205664 | JGI IMG/M metagenome (GOLD analysis project Ga0325404, IMG submission 205664) | Populus deltoides microbial communities from Bellville, Georgia, United States - Xylem-Control-R1 | ecosystem: Host-associated > Plants > Phyllosphere > Stem > Wood/Secondary xylem... | reverse complement strand
ACTCGAAACAAAAGTGGATTATGGGCAAGAGAAAAGAAGGATCTTACTCGGTTTTTGAGATCACTTTGCTGCAAATGCCTTTGAGCTTCAATGGTGAACTCATCCAGCACATCATCAGCATCATAAGTAGCATCCTTAAGGTTGATCAGCCACTGCTTTATAGCCTCATTCTTCCATTGCTTCTCCTCTGCGTCCCGGACCACAGCTTGAATCATTGTGAAGGTGCGCTTGAGATTCTCGTGCTCAGTCTTTAGGCCCCCAACAACTCCCAGTTCTTGAAGCACTGTTGAATTCAAGTTGCTCAAGACTGTAGCCACAAGAGCAGAAACAAGTGCATCAGCCATAGCCTCTTGTGTTCTTCCCTTTCTTGGAAAAACAAAAATATAGAAGTAATGAATATGGATATGGATATGGATATGGATATGGATATGGATATGGATATATCTAGAATATAGAGATATCTAGAATATGGATATTGGAGAGAGAAGCGCGGTGTGGATGTTACATGTGCGTGCTAGGAAATTCAGAGTAGAACTATTTAATTTTGTCTTCACATGTAATAGAGAATGCCGGTGCTTAAAGGAAAATTAGAACCTTCGTACTGGAAGAACTGGGACTTCTTGAAAGATTCATGCATTGAATTTGTCTCTCTCTATGATGACTCAACCTTCTTACTGAAAAATCAAGGAAAACTATTGATAGCTGTGCAGACAAATACAAAATTAAATTATGATAATCGGTAGTAGTTATTTTTTAGAAGTATTTTTTATTTATAAATATATTAAAATTATTTTTAAAAAAAATAAATTATTTTTAATATCAATATATTAAAATAATATAAAAATATGAAAAGAAATTAAATTTTTTTTCTTGAAAATACGTGGTCAACTGTGTTTGTAAACATATTTTAAGTGAATATTTGAAAGTATGGTAAATATTATATTTGAAAAAATATTAAAATAATATATTTTTTTAAAATTTATTTTTAATATTTATATATTAAAATGATAAAAAAATACAATAAAAAAATAATTTAAAGCAACAAAAAATTTCAAAAATTGTGAAACAGCAATCAACTGCAACGCTAAACATACCTTTAAAATATGTTTGTTTTTTATGTGATATTGTGTTTTTGAAAAAAATTAAATTAAAAAAATATCAAAAACTACCTGAAAAAAGAAATTAAAAAATAACTACTACAGTAACAAAAACTACCTGAAAACGCCCTTCGAAAATTGCGGTTTCTTTTTCTTCGTTTTGGTAATACCAAAGTTGTAGTTATTCTACAGTGCATAACAGAGGTCAAAGGTGGAGGCTGCAGATGCCACCCAACCACATCTTCGGTTGCTTGAAGATGAAATTAATAATAATAATAATAATAATAATAGTCTTCATTTGATCGGACTCTAAGCTAACTAAATTGACCTGAATTAAAATAATATTTTTAAAAAAATATCTAAAATAATATTATTTAAAAAAATATCCAAACTTTTTTTTAAACTAAACAGTACTAATCCAAACTTTAGTTCGTCAGGTTATACCTATCAAATCAGTTCAAGTTTCAAAACTAGGAAAATAAGTAATATAATAGCCTATTTGTTTTTGTTTTAAAAGTATTTTGAAAAAAAAATTATTTTTATTTTAAATTAATATTTTTATATTATTAAAAATACATTTTTTAATAAAAAAATATTTTAAAAAACAACACCAAACTTAATTTTACAATAAACGAGCATGCAACTTGCAAGGCAAGTAAGATACTGAAAGGTAATTCTGAAAAATCGGAGACTTTCGAAATGAAAGCAACCGAGGAGCTATGCAGGAATTTTTCTGATATGCTAATAACTTAGTCACCAGGTCTACCTAAAATAAAATAAAAAACCTTGAGCCATGCATCCTTTACCATGTACCATATAAATCTGATACTGCTTTGCAGATTGAGGAATAAAAAAACACTTCATCTCTTACTCTTCTTATCGTTTTCAGTGATGACTGGAGAAGCATGGACTCAACTAAGCTCGGCCATAACTGGCCTAATGCTTGCTTGGGTCATGTTTCGACAATATTTCCCTCATCGACTTCGTGGCTATCTCGAAAAATATATTCAGAAGTTGATGAGTTTGGTGGTATCCTTTCATCCACATTACCTTTCATGAATTCACGAGTGAGCGAGCGTCTCAAGCGCAGCGAGGCCTTTTCTGCCATTCAACACTATCTCAGCTCCAAATCTACAAAGAATGCTAAGAGACTCAAGGCTGATGTTGTACGTAAAAGCCAGTCTATCATCGTGATTGCCTGGAAGCGTGGCTATCTCCTTTATGGCCCTCCGGGAACTGGCTAATCGACGATGGTTGCTGCTATGGCTAATTTCTTGGGTTATGATGTTTATGATCTTGAGTTGACCACAGTCAAGGACAACAGCGATCTTAGGAAGCTATTGATCGAAACCACTGGAAAATCTATCATCGTGATTGAGGATATTGATTGCTCACTTGATCTTACAGGACAGAGGAAGAAAAAGGAGAAAGATGAGAATGATGCCGAAACAGGAAAAGACAAGGATCCAATTTCTAAGAAGAAAAGGGAGGCTGAAGAAGAGAGCAAACGCACTAGTAAGGTTACTTTATCAGGGCTTGAATTTCATCGATGGAATCTGGTCAGCATGTGGGGGAGAAAGAATTATTGTGTTCACTACCAATTATGTGGACAGACTGGATCCTGCTTTAATAAGGAGGGGGAGGATGGACAAGAGCATAGAAATGTCATATTGTCGCTTTGAAGCATTCAAGGTGCTAGCCAAGAATTATTTGGAACTCGAGTCCCACGAATTGTTTGGAAAAATTGAAGAGTTGTTGGGGAAGACAGATATCTCCTGCTGATGTTGCTGAGAATCTGATGCCAAAGTCAGACTAAGAAGACGAGGAGACTTGTTTGAAGTTTTTGATTGAAGCTCTTGAGGCTTCAAAGGAGAAAGCAAGAAAAAAGCCTGAAGAAGAAGCAATGTTAAAGGCTGAGAAAGCAGACAGAGAATGGTGAAGCATCTTCTTCCAAGGAAGAAGTAGCAGTAAAAGAGGATGGTGTCACCTCATCCAAGGAAGTGAAGCAGAATGGTGTCATTGCTCAAGGTTAGAGTGGAGAGACGGTGTCAACACCTTGAATACCATTATTAGACATTTGATTATGCAGGAACTTAGAACACAGCACAGTTGCAATGTAGTTGCTGTCAAATAAGTTTGATCAGCCGTTGTAATTGGATTACTTACTGCATAATTTCCTAGTAATCTATCACTATCACTATCACTATTGTTGGTCAATTTTTAAAACTGTGCCACCTGCTTCTTGTAGATTCCAAATCACCCACTGGGTTTCACCTTTCTTTGATTATATAAGATCATAGAGATAAAAGATGCTAAAGAAGACAGTGTTTAGTAAATGGGGCATTTTCTTTTTGCTGTTGATCATCCTTTTTCACCCTTGGATTCCACAACTCCATCAACTGTCCCTTTTTCTTAAATATTCCTAGAGCTGATAGACACCCATTTTCTTTTTGCTGTTGATCATCCTTTTTCACCCTTCGATTCCACAACTCCATCAACTGTCCCTTTTTCTTAAATATTCCTAGAGCTGATAGACATCCACTAACGCAAACAAAACAAGAAAGTTTCAAGAGTTGGAACCATAATTGAACAGAGTTAACAATACTGCGACTACTGCTGTATTTCATTTCTACTATAGAAACATACAGATCAAGCGTAAACCCTAACCCTAGAGACATACTTGCATACTAGAGAAACAGGAAAAGAAAAAGAAAAAAAAAAAGAGGCCCAATTAACTACATGAACAAAAGAAAGTACATAGCTAATCAAGAACTAGTGAACTTAGTGACAGCCTTAGTTCCCTCAGAAACAGCATGCTTAGCCAACTCTCCAGGCAAGACCAACCTGACAGCAGTCTGGATCTCCCTCGAGGTAATCGTGGGCTTCTTGTTATACCTAGCAAGTCTTGAGGATTCCTGAGCAAGCTTCTCGAAAATATCATTAATGAACGAATTCATGATACCCATCGCCTTGCTTGAAATCCCAATATCTGGATGAACTTGTTTCAGGACCTTGAAGATGTAGATCTTGTAGGTCTCTGTGCTCTTCTTCACCCTCTTCTTCTTCTTGTCTCCAGCTACTGCTGCTCCGCCTTCTTTTGGGAGCTTCTTGCCTGCCTTTGGCTTCTTCTCTGCAGGGGCTTTCTCTGCCACTGTCTTCTTCTCCTCCGCCGGCTTCTTCTCCGCTGGCTTTTTCTCTGCTCTTGGTGCCATTTTTTTCTCGAAGGCGACGAAACCAGTGGAGGAGAGGCTAAGAGAGTTTTTCGTTGGAGATGACTTTTCGTGCTGTGATAGTATTGTTTCTCACTTATATAATAGGAGGCGGGTAGTGTCCTTGTGTGATTGGTCGTTGCTTTTGATATGGATTGATGACGTGGATGGTTTTGATCGTTGGATTAGAAAAGGGTAATTTATCAGTCGGCGGTATAGATTGTTTGATATAGTTCCATAGTAGTCGTGAACACAGATTGCTGACATGGACGAAACAAGTGTCACGGAATTAATTATTTAAAGTTGAGTTTCGTATGAATTTTAATTTTAATTCTTTTAACTTTTAACTAACGAGGGTGTTTGTTTTGTGTTTAGAAAGTGATTAATGAGTGTTTGGTAACAAGTAAAACGCAAATTTAGAGATGTGGGATCCATGTTTAAAGAAAGATTGTGTTTAAAGCAAAACACAGAAGTTAAATGTTTGGTAAAAAAAACCCACTAATTATTATTCATGACTCAATTATTTTCTGTGTTTGCAAAGTACGATCAGAAGAAGCAGCTGTCACATGCTTTTTTTTATATTAATTGCAATATTCAATAAACAATGTAATTAATATAAACAGTATATAATAATAGAAGATTCATGTGAACAGTATAAGAGAATTGCACTGTCACTTAAAAATAAGTGAACAGCGCAATTCACTTGCACTGCATAAACTTTTTTTTGTATATTAATTTTTTTAATATTTTTTTAAAAAAATAGTTTAAAATGAATTTTATATCTAATAATATTTTATCTAATTTTATTACACGCTAAAAAAATTATAAAAATTGTAGTTCTTGTCGGATGTATTTCGTACGTAATGGAATTGTAGATGGTTTCATGGAATAATAAAAAATATTTTATATTAAGTATGATTTATTTCATGATGTAATAGCAATAGTTAAATCCACAATATTTAAATTAAAAATCATCAATATTAATATATATTTTTAAAAATTATTTATAACCTCAATTTTAAAAACATTCTTAACCAAACATATTAAACTATTTTTTCTTCAACCTCAATTTCAACTATAGTTTTAACCAAACACCTATTTTTTCAAACCAACCTCAACTAAAAGTACTTTTTATAAAACAATATTTTTTAAACCATAACCATAATAACTACCGCAATACCAAACATACTCTAAATTATAGTTATACCACATGCTAATGAAAAGCATGTCTTGCTCGTCCCTAGAACTCCATTGCAAAAAGTAATAAGCCTAGAAGACCATTTAATATTTTTACCAAATATATCTTCATCCTCTCTTTTTTTTCTTTTAGTTTTCCTGTTAAGATCTAGTTTATGCACTTTTTTTTTAATTTTAATAAAATTACAAATTTTTTATTTATTTTAAATTAATATTTTTAAATCATTTTAATACGTTAATATTAAAAATGATTTTTAAAAAATACAAAAAATATTATTTTGATACATTTTCGAGTGAAAAAACATTTTTAAAAACAACCACAATTACACTCTCAAACATACTATAGAATCTTATTGTCCACATGATTCAAATTTACACCAACCTCTTCCAATGTTAATCAATGTTTTCATCATCTTCTTTTTTTCCAGTCACAAACCATAACAAAACACACAAATCAAAACCAAATCTACACCAACCACTCTCAATTCCACGACAAAGATCAACAAAAACCAACACTAGATCTGTTGTTAGTAAGTCCTATAATCCCTTCTTCGTGTGCAACCACGTGTGTTAGTGTTAGTGTCGAATTTTATTTTTCAAGTAGTTATTATTAAATATATATTAATTATTTAATGTCAAGTATGGAAACAATTAATATCCTATTTGGTAATTTCATGTTTAATCATAATTTTAACCAAATATTAATTATATGTTTTTTATGAATAAACAGTTTCAACTATAAATTTTATCAAATACATAATTTACGTAAAGCAACCACATAAAAAAAAGTGTTTTTGCAAAAATTATCTTTATAAAACCATAAATATAAAAACAATCACAGTATCAAACATACTATGTATATACTTAAAAATAATTTTTCTTCCATCAAGATTTTGTAATAAAATTTGATTAGAATTTTTATTAATTAAAAATTGAAAATCTAAACTTTTAATTTATAAATTCTAATTTATACTACATTTCTTATTGATAAAAAATGATTTTAACTGTTTTTATTAAACATAATTTTAACTTACTTTTATCCTACACTATTTATAAAAAAATATTTTGAAATTATAACTTAAAAAGAAGAAGAATTATAAGTCAACACCAAATGAATTCTAAGATTATCTTCGTGAAATCCTAAAATGATCAAGAAGTATTTATTTCTCAAGTACTTTTTGTGATTTATATATTGAACTATGATTAAGTAACTTTAACTCTTAACTCAACCTGATATGGCCAGTGATAACTGATAAAAGGTCATACATTAAAGTTAGGTCCAGCTATGTTGTTGTGTTAATTATTTTTTAAAAATAAAACATGTTTTAAACCTGATTTGTTATTTTATTTTATCTTAATTAACACTAAATCAATTCTAAAAAGAAATTAACGCTAAACCAAATACTTAAGAATAGATCATCCATTACAAATTCGCCAAAAATATGAAAGCTAAAACAAAGAGAGGGGAGAAAGAAAATTTTTGTTAATGAAATCCAATCTAAACTTATACCAATACTCCAATGATTTCATCTTGGGTATATCAATTTGAATTTTTATAACAAAAAAATTAAACTCGAATTTTACATTGATTTGTACTTTACAAAGAGTTTTATTTTTTTATCTTATTTTTGTTTGAGAAGTCTAAAAGGTTGTCTGGATGTATTTTTTTAGCAAGATTTTCAAATTTTTGTTAAAATCTGCCTAGATTCAAATTGTGTTTGTTTTTGTGATAGCATCATATTTTTTTTATTTTTAAGCTGATATCAAAAATAATTTTTTTTTAAAAAAATACAATTTTAATATATTTATAAATAAAAACAATACTTTAAAAACAACAGCTGCTACAATATCAGACACCAACTCGAATAACAAGAAAGAACACACAAGACTACTAGTCTTATTTTAAGATGACACATCTTTCATCATATTTTTTTTTAAATATGCTAAGGCATAAATGAAGGTTGTTGTTGCTCTGCGAGGGGAAGATAAAAAGAGAGAAAGAGGGAGAAGAAAACACCCATGACCCAACCGAAGGTGGCTGTCAACCTAGCAGAAGGTGGGGAGAATAAAAGAGGGAAAAAGGTATTGCCCAACCGAAGGTTAGAAAAGAGAAATTACTTGCTTTTTTAAACATGATAGATGTTATATTTTAAAAAATATTTTTTTTATTTTGAAAATACATCAAAATAGTAATAATATATATATAATTTTAAAGAAATTTTTTTAAAAAAATAACAAAACAAATGGCTGCCAAACAGGCCCAAAATGAAAAAGAGAATAAGTGGACGCTGTCGACCGAACCTCTCCCTGGCCCAACCAAAACTCTCTTCTCCTAGTCCATCAGTAATCAGACCTCTAACACAAAACCCAACTGAACCTTCAATGTCAAGTCCAACCCAGTTGAAAAACATATAAGAGAGAAGGGGGGAATCCACCGACCAAATAATTTTCAAGTTACCAATGCATGCATTTCAAAATTCAAACGCCATCCTAGCACAAGCCACTCTACTTCTGTTATAACCACCGTATTATTCCCTCGACATTTACATCGTAGGTTAAGCTCCTGTTTAGAAGTGCAACACAGACAGATGTTGGCGAAAATTCTTTTTTTTTTAAAATGGTAACTCATGTTGTGCTAACTAGTGATATTTCATTGTCACAATCCAATCTGATCTTCTGTTTTCCCGACCATATTCGTAACAATTTCCAGCCTTTCAAGATAATTTACATCACATTCTAAAATCAGTTTAAGAACATTAATAACTTTATGAAATTCATCGGTGAAGACCATCCTCAAAATGTAACTGTACATGGTCCTTGTTTCCTAGTCTTACAGATTTTCATAACTAATTTATGGAGTCTGACAAACATGTTAGCTAATATTTTGACATGAAATTGACTGATTTCATAAGACCATCTACTGATTTGCAGGCAATTAATGTTGAAAACAAAGATGACAGATATGCTTAGGCATGACTTAGCTGATAAGAGTTAAAAAAGGAATATGTTTCTGGTCTAAGCAGCTGGAACTCCATTGAAGCTCGACTCATCCAACATCTCAACTACAGGAGCAAACTGCACAGGAAGAAAAGTAAGAAAGAGAGAGACTAACCAAGTGTTCATAAACATATAAACTGACCTCATCATCCTCTTCGAAGTATATGCCATCAACTGCGCTATTCTGCTGGAACTCCCATCCCAGAATATTCTCAAGTAGTTCTTTCAGTTTCCTAGTCTGCAAGAGTTGGAACATTAAAGTGCAAACATCTTCCATTCATTCATCCAACACCAGATCATCCATTCCAATGAAATTTAGAACTGGTGAATAAATACTAAATGAAACTATGGATTGCAATAAATTGATTTCTAATCAAATGAAGCCTATCCGGGAGCACACATTAATCTAAGATTCCAATCCATAAGTAAAGATCTGAAACATTCTAGCAGATGGTCAAAAAAGATATGATATAGTGCTTTTTTCATGCAAAAGGAAGAGAATTTGGTATCATGCCAAATATGCATGACAATTAAACATCACAGAAAAAAGTAAAGAATTTGTGATGGACACCATCCTTATATTAGTGGGAGAAGAACAGAATAGAACTGCAAGCACGAGCATGTGAGTCTGTGGCTTTCACAACTCGCATAAAAAGAGAGGTTTGCAGTCAATAACCAAGAATCATAACTATAAGAAGTTTCTAAAATAAAGAAGACCAATTTAGTTTTTCTGAAAAAAATGTTTCAAAATAGAACTTTGAGATACAAAATATGCAATTTACATGTAAAAGAAAAGAGCAAATTGACTATGAAAAGATGAGTTTAATGTACAAACCCATGTCAAAAGATCTCCATCCACCACAGTGGCATCTTGCACCAACAAAAAGAAATCCTGCAACCCATTTAGCCATAAATCAATCACTTGATCCTAACACAAGAATCAATATGTAATCTATGCAACACGAATGATTTGAAATTGCTATAAGGTTTTCTTTTTCTTTCCGCGGCCTAGTTGTATAAGAAATTGCATGGCAGGCAACCAATTATATGTAATGCCTAGGAACTTAATATGGAGACAAGCAAATTTAAATCACCACAATCTAATTCAAATGTGAAAAGTCCCTTTTAAGTGGCAATTGAGCCTCATCAGTTGATAATTTTGGTGCAACGAACTACCTTGCAAAGTCGGTGCAAAAAGCTATCAGCAGAAAACCATGACTCGTCCAGCAATGATGATACTGCTATTCCTGCACCATTACTTTCTTTCCTATCTTTCTGAAGTCCATATTTCAGTTGATAGAAGATGACCTTGATGAACTGTGTGAAATTCATATGAGCCAGTACCAGTTAGAACAAAATCTACAGAACCAAAGGTGCATATATAATGTATTAGCTTTCAACCACACAATAATGCATAAAAACTCAGGCATCAAAATATCAACACCAGAAAAGGATAAACACCAGGATCACCAAAAAAAAAATCCAGATATACCAACAAGTTTTATCCAGTAAACCAAGCTTGCTGAGTGGATATAGTTATATATTGGTAAAGTTGACTAGAGAACTTCAAAATGGTAATAAGAGTAAGGAGTTGGGGGAAGCAATGATAAAAAGGTCAAGGCATCAGTTTTCCAGAGTCAAGCAAGCAAATGATTAGAAAGTCCAGCCACTATCATTATAAGGAAGGGGATAAAAATTAAGGTACCAAGGAGCATAAAAACCCATGTGATAATAAAAAAAAGAATTTCAGATAAGATCACAGAAAAAGATTCAGGAATCTGAAACCCAGGTGTTAAGGCCTCTTTAGTTGGGTTTATCTGCTAATAACATCACCTTCAGTTAACCTTTTCATTATGGGGCACTATTCAGTTACCTTTTCTTTTTGTGGTGGTATTCAGTTACCTAAATTTTAAAACCACCATGATCATGTAATAATATAAAGAAACACTCAAAACAATTACTGTCAGAATATTACCTTAGTAAAAAGATGACTCCTTGTACGAAAAGGCTGTAAAAAGAACAAAAGAGCACTGTCATTAGAAGATAAATAATAAAAAATCCAAAGCTGGAATGAACATCATTGAGGTGATATGTGTAAACTATGCACAGGATGAACTACAAGATAACCAAACACTTATAGAGCACCAAAAGTGAAAAAAGAAAGAAAAAAGTGCTTTTAAAAGAATAACATACTATAACATTAGAGAAGATAAGGAGACAGAAAAAAAATGAAAAGAAACATTTTCAGTACTGAGCGACCAGTGCAATTTCACCATAAATTAACGACCTTAATTGTATTAAGGAATGGGGAGTAGTATATCATACTAAATCAGCAAGAAACTATAAAATACAAAGGAAAAATGGTTAAAAAAAGTGATTTTAAATGAGAAATGCTCAGAAGATATTGCTGCTTGCAGTGCTGAACCAAACACCAAAGCATGTGCGATACTTGTTTCATTTTCATGTGACAGCCACTCAATGTATTGTGATGCACTAAATCACTATGTACGAGCACCTACTGTAGAAGATTAGCATCTAGGGAGACGTTTAAATGCACAAACTATGAGTGTGTATATATTGTTCTGCTATTGCTCTTGAATATATGCCTTGTTCAATCTAATCAACACCTCTTTGAATTTGGGCACAAGCCATAATTTTCAATTATTGAAAGCAAAAACATAGCAAGAAAAACTTCATTCATGAAAGAACACAATCATTGGATTCAGCTCACAGGATATGATATGGAGCAGAAGAAAGAACAGTGTCAAAGAAAGTTCAAAGGAGAACATGTGCGCACAAAGAAGAATAACATAAAGGCACAGTGGGAAGAGTAGTGGTGAAAAACATCATGATCTTAATATGTGGATGCGAAAGGGCCACATGCATAATTAAATAAAGCATTGGTTTTCTAAGTTTCAAAGTATTGAGAGCAAATTATCTCTCAAACTAATATTTTACTATCAAGGGAAACTGAAACAAATCATTACTTACAGCTTCAATGCAACTCAGTAGAAGGCTAACCAAAGATTTCCACTGAAAAAATGCTTCAAGTGATTGCCCCATCTGCAGAGTTTTTTGAATGCCATAAAGATATGATAACATCGATCAATGTGCGAAATGCAGGATTCATCTGTGCATACCAAAAATGCAATATAAGCAAACTGCAGCTCCCCTAGAAGTAAGTCTTCGGAACCTCCGTAGTCTTTAATCAAAACACTTTCTAGTAATTCAGTCTGATAACAGGAAAACAAGAAGAAGAAGAAGAAGAATAAGAAAGAAAGAAAGAAAGTTAATCTAAATTATAAAATGTCAAAGATAATTCAGAAGCCATACATACCAATACTTTACCTTGTCAAGATTCAAAGAAGTAAGTTCTTTCCCCTCCATTCCTCTGCGTTTAATAACACGTGGGATTGTAGTGTAATAACATCCTCTCTTCTTGGACCGATCAACTGATGTAGATGCTGAGAACTTACCAGTCCCCAATTGTGCATCTAGAGCTCTCTCGATTGATGTTTTAGGACTGTTTTTATCCATTTCAGATTCACATGCAACCGTAATTTCTCCCCCAATGGGTTCTGTGAATTGACCGAGCAATTCAACATAAACAAGTTGTGAGGAACTCACTATCAGGAGAGGCACACTATGTATTTCAAATATGCTAGCAGAGTCATAGTATTTCATAGACAGATGAAAACCTTTGTTCTATTAAAAATAAGTGACTAATGCATATTCTTACATGATTTACATGCTTCAAGCTCTCTGCATCAATTACTAGCCAAGAAGCTAAAACTAACATTCACATCAACCAATACCCATATCCAGTGCTGAACTTTTCCTATCTAAATTTAGAAAAAAAAAAATGGAAATGTGATCTGACCAGTCAATGAACATAATATATCTACAAGAAAAAAAAAATTTAAATTAATATAAAGTATATATCTATGTGGATTCTCAAAAGCAAATTTAAAAAAGTAGAAGAACCAAATGTAAAATGAGAAAACAGCAGTAATTATAGAAGATGAAATGAAGTGTTAAAAACACCAAGCACTCAACCATAAGAAAGCAATCATGAAGAAATCCTAATAAGAGCTAACAACAGAGCTGTTTAAAATAAATAGCACTTCTAGTAGCTAAAATACCAATTCGTTTGATGATGGTCTTTGTGAGGTAACTAGACAATCGCTTCCATTCTCCATACTGGCTTAGGTTATAAGGACCAAGATATCTGTCAAACTCTAAACTTTTAACTGCTTGGCAAAATCTTTCTTCCTGGGCAGCAAAAAAGGAGAGAAAAAACATAAACCAAAATGAAGCCAGCACTATGCACACCAAGCAAATGTATAGATTGAATACTGTCCTCCAAAAAGTAAAGTTTTGAACAGGAACTTCCAAAAAAGAAAACCCAGGTCCGGAATTCTTGTTGTCTATCCATGGGTTAGAGTGAACTGAAAAGTAAAGCTATAAATATTCATGTATCTATCAAATTAAAGGCAGGGTTGAAACTGTGCAGCTATGGGTAAATAAGTAAGATCCTTGTAGGAAACTAAACCATGCAAAAGCTCTCAGTTCCTATAACCATGTAGAATTGATTCTCCTTGCTAGTAATAGATCATTAAGTTTTCGTTAAAGTTATTGAGAAAGCACAAGCATTAATGTTATTGCAAAACCAAACACAAGTTAGGACATTATCTCGTGATGGGGAAATCATATAGTCAACCCAATTAGTCAATAATTTACATGTTAAAGCATTAACCAGTTCAATATATTATATCTTGGTTTAAATGAACGTTGATCTGACATTGTTTAAGTATACATGCATAAAGCAAGTACACTTGCAAATAAAAAAGCCCTTAAATGTTCCCCTCAGCAAGCAGCAAAAACCTTCAAATTGGAATTCTACAATTCCCAGCCACTTATCAACGTACAGATTTCCTTGGACCAGCTTCTAGAATAACTTGCCTTGTCTTGTCCAAAGTTTTCATATCCCAGGACACCTTTATAAAAGAAGAAACTAACCAAGACAACTAATGTAAGCTGAGGACCAAAACCACGACACTTTTTTCTCTTGCAGTAGACAAGTACCAAAAATTTGAAGGAACAGATCAAAGGACACTGTCCAAGTAAATTGGGTGGAAATAAGAAATGGCCCACTGTAACCACTAGAAGGAAAAATATAATCCTCAGCTCCAAGAGAATGATCATCAAAGAGTTCTAGAAAGGAAAGCCAGCCAACTACACTACAACTCGACTAAACCATCCAACTGTTAAAGCGATTGCGACTCATTAGCGAAAAAGTTTGACTCAGGTAATCATAATTTGGACAGTTTTTCCTTTTCCCCTCTTGATATTAGATGGAAGGAAAAAAAAATGGAAAGAGCAATACATTCTTCCAATTAACAAGGCTTGTGTTACATATGTACCGCAAACTAAACAAGAAAAGAAAAAATCACCACAAAGTTACCAGCATCACTAATTCTATTTTCACAACAAGTAACTCAAAAAATACAGTAAGAACATGCATATTCAAAAAGATAAATAAACACAAACCTCGTCTTCTGGAACCTTCACCAGCCTTTCCTCTTGTTGATTCCATTTACGAACAATAACCTGTTCATTAACCAAAAAAAATGAAAAGCAAAAACACAGTCATAATAAGAACAAATTTCAAAATTTAGCATTCAAAACAGAAATTAATAACAATAAAAATTCAATTAAATAAAAAGAAACCCTACCTCAGACGGAGCCGCATCAACGAAGAAGCCAACGATAGGGGAGAATTGCTTGCCGTCTTTACTAGAAGAACTGTAGTAAACAAAATGAGGACCAGGAGGTATCATTTTGATGCCTTTAAATGCTGGTCCCACTGTAAACATCTGCAATTTGTCACAGTCAGTCACGATAGCATAAATTTCGAAATTCAACTAAACGGAGAAAATCTCTAGTACCTGAGTGTCAATGCCGACAAGAGTGTACTGAGGGACGTCGAGGAGGAGGAGTGTGGCTCCTTGCTTTACCAGCTCTAACGCCGTCTCTGGATCCATGGCTACCTATTTTTAAGAGATTGTTTTTAGTTTTCTGGTTTCGGTTTAAGAGAAAGGAAGGAAGAAGAGAGAGTGAGAGTGAGAGACGGACCAGGCGGTTGCTTTGCTGTTGTTAGAAGTAGAATCCAGAAACATCGAGGGCCGTTTCGGGGTTTTAAATAGTTTGTGTTTGGTGAGTTTAGGAATCTTTGGGTTTGTAATTGTAATTTCAACGACTTACGGGTTTCAAATGGCAATAAATGTTTCGTCTCGTCATGAAATTACACCTAATTTTAATGTGAAAAAATTAGTGTTAAATAAATGTTTAGTACAGACCAAGTAAGAGCAACGTTTTGCTTTTCAATATTAAATAATAAACCATATAATTAATGCCCCCTTTAATGATAGTGAATGCTTCAGACCAAAAATTAAAACAAAAGAAAAAACCAATATTGAAGGTCTAATTTACTGGCCTGTGACTATAAAATTACCTCACTTACTTAATTACTTCTTTATCACTAAATGCACATTACTTGAACTGCCAGAACAAAAATCGTTTTTTCTAGAGCACGAACATGTCTTCTTGCCAATCCACCATGCCCTCCAATGCAAATCCAAACTTCGATGAACGTACGTCGATGGATAATTAACATTCGTCGAACACTCGAAGAGGAGCTTGAAGATGCACACTGAAATTCCTGTCTGTATTTTCAATGTCCTTAAAATTCTAATGACAAGTTGCCCAGATTGCTATGTTCCACAGCAAGTTGCAATAGGTCCATACCATTACTGGCGTCCGGAGCTCAATGAGATGGAGAGGTACAAGCTCGCCGCGGCAAAAAGAGCTCAGAAACGCCTCGAAAGCCTCAAGTTTTCACACATTGTTGACAACTTGATTAACCTTGTGAAGATTCGAGCTAGCTAGTTAATTATCATAAGTTCTTAGATTTTAGTACTGAGACTTTAGCCTGGATGATGGCCATTGATGCGTCATTCTTGCTTGAATTCCTACAAATTTATGCCGTCAAAGAAGGGATCGTTTTCACTAGAGTCTCCTCAAGAATGTCACATTTGGTTGATTATGCAGGGAGAAAATCATCCCACAACGCAATTCTCAGAGATATGGTAATGCTTGAGAACCAAATCCCATTATTTGTAAAGTTAAAATGACCATAGGATATATAAGTTGAATCGAGTTAATCAGATTTTAAAAATCTTGACCCGCAACAATATTTATTTCTTAGAATTTTTAACCTATTATCATTTATAATATATATTGCTGCTGTCAGCAATTTCATTATACACCCACAAGATTCGTGGGGCTAACCTTAATCAGCCATAACAGGAATTCTGTTGATAATCTAAAATTTAATTGAAAATTAGAGACTACTCAATTAAAAAAAA
>Ga0325404_1003893_pt1 | contig 15928 bp, 15 predicted proteins | sample PopdelMetagenome_18_FD_205664 | JGI IMG/M metagenome (GOLD analysis project Ga0325404, IMG submission 205664) | Populus deltoides microbial communities from Bellville, Georgia, United States - Xylem-Control-R1 | ecosystem: Host-associated > Plants > Phyllosphere > Stem > Wood/Secondary xylem... | reverse complement strand
ACGAATAGATTGAGACAAAGTAAGGGTATTAGCTGTATTACAGAATCTAGAGAATAGAAGGAGTAGATTCGCAATAATAATTAGCATTGAAGAAAGAGTGTCCATTAGCAACTGGGAAAACTTTGAACTATTTTGCTTTCTGTAACAGATGGAATACTGGTATGGTTTCCAATCTACAAGGGTGAAAGTAACATAGAAGTGGACAAGTCGTATTTGTTTGCGTAAGCAAATTGCTATGATCTTTCTTTCTTTTCTTTTCTCTTTTTGAAGATGAAAAAAAATAAAGATGGAGGGAAGGGAAGTTTATGTGATCAAGAAAAGGAAACGGTTAGGATATCCGGAATCAGAACATCAGATATACAATTAGTGGTTCAAAATATTAAACAAAATTTATAAACTTTCTCACATCATGCTTAGTATATACTATAACAACTCCATAAATATTTGGATCACGAGGAATCATGGGAAAGTTAGGCTATATTTGATTAGTGTTTTAATATATAAAGGATAGTTATAGATAAGACCGAACATGTTTGATTGTAAGAGTTAAAATAAAGATATAAAATAAATATATTCTTAAAACAGTTTTGAAATGAATTTATAATATCTTAAAACAAAAATCATACCAGAACACTTCATCTTTATCTCAACTATTTTTATCTTTTTTATTTTTTAAAAAATAACCAAACACAACCTAATGTGAGAGAACTGTCCCCCTTTGTTTTTAAGTATGACAAGGCTACTGCATCTGTCCTGTACGGAAGCATTAAGGCAACAGTAGTGAGCAGACATGTAACCACCACATTGACGCATTCAAGGGAAATCAACAAGTCACTTGACTCAATACCCATGACTCCAACGCCCTTGTAATCCAGCAACCCTGGCTGCCACTTATTTGGCCGAAGGTATAGCCGTAGTTATATGTACCTTTCAGCTGTCACTCCAAAGTCTATTTGAAAATGTATTTGAAAATGTGGATATTATAGTTTTCAGATCTGATGTAAGATTTGGTTCTGAATTTTTACTAGATTATTAGGTCGGTTGAGTTAAGTTTTTTAAAAATAAAATCAAAACGATGTTATTTTAGTAAAAAAATAAAAATCAACGGATTGCAACCGGGTTTTTAACCGGGTCTTGCGGGTCAGTTGAGTCACATCGGGTTTTTCCTTATCCTATTTTTTCTTCAACTCGGCCCGGTTTCAGTCTCAGGTCGGTCGGGTCCTAGGTCGACCTATCGGGCCGGACCGGGTTTCAAAACTATGGTGATTATGATTGTTTTTCAAAGTACTTTTTATTTGAAAATACATTAAAATAATATTTTTTATTTTTAAAAATTATTTTTGATATCAGCACATTAAAATATCTAAAAACACTAAAAAAAATATTAATTTAAAGTAAAATAAATAAAAAAATAATTTTTTTTTAAATTAACAAACAGGAAAGAAGTTAAAAAAACGTTTGTACATGTTTCAGAGAATTTTCACCAGCCTTTAAGAATGCAAAGAAAAGTAAGAGTGCAATAAACAAAATTTTGTTGCCTTGAGACAGCAATGAATCCTTGTTAACTGTCGGCCTTCTTCATCGATTATAAAAAATCATCAATTTCATTTCTTTACGACATCCTTAAATATAAAATTAGTGGTAAACATTCTCCAAATAATTAGAAGACAATGTTTCAAAAGATGTGGCCACGTATTGCTATACACAGTGAGGTTTAGGAGGAGGTGATAGAACACATTCCGTATGTTTTAAGATTTTTGAAAAACAATCAAAAACAAAGAAAAATGGGAGATTCTGATAGATGGTGGGCCACTAGGAAGAAATGAAGTAATCTGTGGCTATCTATCAACACCCAGCAGGGACCTTTGTGTGTATCGTTTTCCAATTCAAATTTCATGTTACAAAAGTCTTCACTGCAATCACTCCAGGTGTGACGCTGCCGAAAATAGGTTGTTTGGTCATTACAATCCTTGTCGATGCAGATTTATCTTAATTTGAGATTGCATGTGTAACACATCTCTTATGGGAAAATTTGTTAAAACTTGTTTAATGAATATATTCAAGTCCAAATTTGTTGAGATTTAATATTAAAAATAAGTTTCAACTTGAAACATTATAATGTTTTAAATAAATTATAGATGAATAAAAAATTAATTTTAAATAATTCTTAGTTGGTATGTTTTGATAAAATCTAAAATTTTTTAAAAAATTCTATCTCATATAAAAAATAATTAAAATTTTCTTGATATTTATAAAATAGATAGTTAAGAAGTTAAAATTAAATTCAAATAAACGTAAGTATTTTTAGTCTTTTTTTCCTAGTTTTAATACTATTTTCATCTAAAAACATCATTCAATTATCCTAGCAAAGTGAAAAACTCATTTAAACCTCAAACATGTACTCATCCTTCCTATAATCCCAAAAACATCGAACCCTCCTCTCTATCTCCTGCGTTCTCTTTCCATGCACCCTTTACATTTAGGAGCCTATCCTTAACACAAATGAAGTTCAGGGACCATTTTGCACAAACCTCTAACTCTAAGGACTAAAGTGAAAATAGGTTTTGAAAAAATCACTTGAAAACTTTGAGAAAACAACATCGTTTTGTGCTATAAAAATGTTAAATATCATGTTTTGGGTGTTTCAATAACTCAGGCTACAGTTGAAACATCATTCTCTTGTAGATGCTGTTAAAATGTTGTTTATGTGAATTTTACATGTTGGAGATGTTATTACAGTAATTTTTAGCAAAACTATTAGAACACATGTATTAAAGCTTGTGAAGAATCATCGATAAACTCATGGATGATGATAATTGTAAGTACTGCTATTTAACATAATGAAGTCCACAATCAACAATCCACAAACACGACCGGAACTGCAATTTGAAACTTGTCTATCTATCTACTTGGTTTGTGTTATTCTTTATGTTTTCTATTTGATTTGTCCTGAACGAACGAACTTGGATAAGATTACAGTACTTTTGAGATGTGAAAAAGGCTTTAGGTGAAATCTACTGCAAGCTTTTGTACTTCTTGGATAATTATCATTTCAACTGATAGTGGCCCGAGAAAAGAGTTTGGCATTCTTCAATTAGGTTGCTTTTTCATGTTCTTTTATGTTTAACCGACTAAATGGAATTTTGCATTTGAAGTAACGTTTTTGTTAGAGAGCTTCCTGTGTTTAGGGAGAAGCATGGAACCTCCATGTACGTATTGGGCCTCCGCATATGAGGGTTTAAGTGTTAAGATGATACTATCTCTAACTATTAGATCATATAGATATATGTATCTTATATATAAACATTTTTTTTTCCGTTTCTTTTCAATGTTGAATATTTACCTCACAACTGCACCCAACAATTCTTCCCCTTACTTCTGAGTATGATCCATTTGAAAATAAGTAACGGAGGTATTTAATAATTGGAGCGCGATAAGAATTAGAATTAGTTGATGGATTGCCAGAAAAATCATGGAATCTATCAGAAGTCATGAGATGTATCCAAAGTAGCCTCTTATGCATGCAACAGCATCCTAAGGATAGGCCGAGCATGGCTTCTGTGGTTTTGACGTTAGGTGGAGAGAGTGCATTGCCTAAGCTCAAAGAACCAGGCTTGGCGGAATCACCTTCAAATAATGAAACGTCAACCTCATTGCTGGAGGGCCCCCCTGCTCTGTTTGTGCTTTAGAAATAAATTCTGCTTTTATAAAAAAGTTATATTGGACTTAATTGCATTTGTCTTGTGGGAAAGTTTTCTCTTGCTGACTCAGTATAGACTAATATCGTCGTCAGCTTAACTCTTAAGGCCCCATAATGAAAGCACTACCACCGTATCACCACTGGCAATCTACTTGCTGATGGTTTCTATTATCTTTGTTTGAGGGTAAAAGTAAGGGTAAGTGACACAAACCGAAACAATACAAGAAAAATCGTAAGCACAAAGAAAACGAATTTTAGCAAAAAGACAATATTTTGAATTTTTGAAAAATATGATTAATTCTGGTGAAAAGGATCTCAACCACAATAACACTAATTTGAATTTTTATTATTCAATATTTTCTTTAAGCTCTTCAAGGTTGCTTATATGGAATAGAAAATATCCTAAAGAAAGAAGCAAAATAATAAAAAAGTTTTAAACTAAATAAAAAAAATCTAAATTAGCTAGGAAAATATAATAAATCCCAAATAATAATTTTTAGTTCTTATTTGAAGGCTTTATTGATATCAAATAGCTATGAAATTTTAACGTTTTAGAAAACAAAATTTTTAAAATTTACAAGTCAAAATTTCAACCTGAGCAAACAATTAGATGAAAATTTATACTAGTTAATATAAGGCTATCTATTTGCTCAAAATCTCTCACATTAGAAAGTCTACTTTGATGGATGGAGACTGAAGCGTTTTAATCGCCACATCCATGATTTTGTATCAGAATTAATCATATTTTCCTTATAACAGGTTTGACATTGTTTAGGATGGTAGAATATATTACCTTTGTTCATTAGCATTTTTGAAAGAGAATGCTAAAATGCTATTCAAGCAGTACTTCCAAAGCTGCCCTGTTCCGTAGCAGAGGATGCAGATCTCAGCTCACAGGCAATTCCGGTCCAGATGGTGTATAAACTATTAAAAAGCACGATCGTTCAATGTGAACTCTGATAGGGGATATATTGACCAACGTCATCAGGTTTTATTTTTCAATATTTTACTATAATTAGCAGACAGAATGGAAAGTTTCTTTTGGAATAATTCTTTAGAAAGACCTGAGGCCGCTGTGGAGGAGTAGACACGCCAGTCTATTGCTTTTAGTTAAGTTGTGAATGCAACCTTTTCTTTTAGGAAAGTTTTGGATATTCAACATTCTTTAAAGAAAGTGTAAACTTGAATAAATTTTCAAAAGAATTAAAGCCATTTGATTTCTTGTTGTAATGAACTCCACAGTTATTAATTGTTATTCTAGCAAATCCGTTATGTGACTGGTTTGGTCTTCATGAACCATTTCCTGTAACAATTTCTCCAACTGTTCAAAAACTTATACCACACAACCAGGCAATGGTTAACAAGTTAGTGTATGACAAAGATTGTAGGGATACGTAGAATCCAGCAATGGCAATCATTACTCAACAAACATTAGACATTGTTTTGAATTGATGGGGGGTTCAAATTTATGGTGATTATGGTTAAGAAATATAGGGTTATTTTATTTTATTTTATTTATTAAAGGTAGAATAATATTTTTATTTTCTTTTTAGTTTAGTCTATATATAATCTCTTTGTATTTAGGTTAAACTCATTATTTTAGATTACTGTGATAACACATGCAGTATTAATGAAACTCTACCCTCCTCTTTTCTTATTTTTGTATTTCTCTTTATTTATTTGGATTGTTTAACATGGTATCAGAGTATGGTTTCATGGAACGAGGCTTAATTTCAAACATAGCTTTCACAGATCCAACTTTGTTTTGGAGTAATCATATAATTTCGAGAAGATATTTGTTTAGTTTTTGCAATCTGGTATTTTGTTTTTCTTTTTTTTGCATTCTGGTTTCTTTGTTTGTTGATTATGGCTATTGAAAGAGATAATTCGTTTCAGACTGTGAGTGTGAGGTTGGATGGAAAAAATTATTCGTATTAGAGTTATGTAATGAAAATTTTTTTTTAAGGGTAAAAGGATGTTTAGACATGTTAGTGGAACTTTTATGATATCTAGGAATACCGAAGAGGGTTAAGCTGTTTTGATAGATGTCTAAGAAGCAAACAATGCAAATAATATTTCTTGGATTAACAATTCTATTAAGCATTCCATAGGTACACAGTTGGCGAAGTATGAGACAACAAAGGAGGTGTGAGATTATCTGCAAAGGCTTTTCACACAAACAAATTTTGCAAAGCAATATCAATTAGAGAATGACATACGAGCTCTTCATTAGAAAAATATGAGTATTCAAGAGTTTTATTCTATTATGATAGATCTTTGAGATCAATTGGCTCTTATAAAATTGACAGAATTAAAGGCATGTGGTGCCTATATTGCTTGTAGAGAGCAACAATGATTGGTACAGTTTTTAACAGCACTTCACAGTAATTTTAAAGGACTTAAAGGTTCAATTTTAAATCGTTCTCCACTGCTTTTTTGTTGACTCAGTTGTCAGTGAGTTATTAGCTGAAGAAATATGTCTTCAGTTTTATTCTGGAAAGGGAATTCTTTCTACTTCTAATCCTTCTATGTTAGCAATACCTTCTAAGCCATTCTCTAATAATCAGAATAAACCTTACATAAGTGTTGCCTTCGATGAGTTTAATTTCTGTAAGCAGAAAAGTCATTGGAAGGCTCGGTGTCCCAAGTTGAGACAGTAGAATCAAGCTTGAAAGTCTAGTAGTAGTCACAATCTAATGCTCAAAGACACCTCAAAGCTACATACCACCACACCACAATATTGCAGCAATAGTTTCATTAGATTCTTCCACCGATCCTAGATCTTCTTCTTCTAGTTTTTATTTATGGCATTCTCATCTATGTCATGTTTCGTCTTCTCATTTGAGATTTTTGGCATCCACAAGATCTTTAGAAAATTTGTAAACTTGAGATATTTCTGATTGTAGTGGATGTAAACTGACAAATTTTTTTGTTTTACCTTTTAATCAAAGTATTTTTATTTCTTATGATGTATGGGGACTTTCTTATGTTTCCATAAAAGGAGGGTATCGATATTATGTTTTTTTTTTATTGATGATCATACTCATTATTGTTGAGTTTATTTAATGAAACATCGTTCTGAATTCTTTAAGATATATACAACTTTAAAGCTCTTGTCAAAACTCAATATTCTGTTGTTATCAAATATTTTGGATGTGATTGGGTGGGGAATACACTAATAAATTTTGTGAGTTTTTTGATCTAGATGAAATTATTCACCAAACTTCGTGTACAAATATTTTTTTAGCAAAATGGTGTTGCTAAAAGAAAACAAAGGCACATTGTTGTAACTATTTGTTCTCTCTTGTTGTTTTTCTTGGTTATGATAAAGGTGAAAAAAGGTATTGTTTTTTAATCCAGCAACTTGAAAACTTTATGTCTCATCATGTTGTCTTTTTTAAGCATATACCTTTCTTTTCTATTCCATCCACTACTTATAGCTCGACTAGATCTGATCTTATTTGTAAAGATCCTTTTTTCTAAGGATTTTGATAGTTTATCATCTAAGGTTCCTAGTTTTCAAATGTTATCATATATAACTTTAGGACTCTCTTAATATTAGTTATAAAGGTTACCTTTCCATGAATAAAGGCTAAATATTAGGAATCAGTTAGACTCCATATATAACACATACTTCCGTGTATAGATGAAATAATAAATAAGAAGAAGAGTGGAACTCACGGGATACAGATTCCAAAACAAAGTTCTCTGTTTCTATTTTCTTTAGGTTTTCTAAGTATTTTGACATGGTATCAAGAGCAAGTTACTAGATTATCTGTCTTTCACGAATTTGTTTTCCTTCTCAGGAGAGCTTCCTTGTGGGTTCTTTATTCTCAGTAATGTCTTAGTCAATTTTTAGAGATCTTGCTTTTTAGTTCAACAACTAGGATTTCGTCAACTTCTGTTGTGTTTTTTGTGTTCTATTCTTGTTTTGGTGGCTTTTGGATTTTGGCATTTGTTTCTCTGGTTCAGTTAGGCTGTTTCGGCGTATATTTTTTTTTTCTGGTTTGGGTATCACTTTTCATCGCCATCTGTTCAACATCTGGGTGAGTTACTTCCTTTTGGAAGCTTTGTTGTTATTCTCGCGTGTGATTGTTTTCCTCCACTGCATTATCATGTCATACGATAAAGTAGACTCGTTTCATATTCGGTTTATTGGCAAAAACTATTCTGCGTGGAAGTTTCAGTTTAAATTATTTGTCAAAGGCAAAGAATTGTGGGGTCATATTGATGAGAGTATTCTCGCACCTCGAGAGGTTGAGGCTTTATATAAATGAAAAATCAAGGATGCTCGGGTTATGACTTGGATCCTTAGCTTAGTTGAGCCTCACCTTGTTCTTAATTTGAGGCCTTATACAACTGTCGCCACCATATGGAATTATCTGAATAAAGTTTAAAATCAAGAAAACACGGCTCGACGTTTTCAATTAGAGTATGAGATGGCTAATTTCACACAGGGAAGTCTCTCCATTGAGGAATATTTTTCTGCTTTTCACAATCTTTGGGCATATTATTCAAATATTGTTTATACTAATGTTTCCGTTGTCGTAGCCCTATCTGCTATTCAAGTAATGCATGGCATAAGTAAGAGAGATCAATTCTTGATGAAGCTCCGTTTTGATTTTGAAACTGCACGTTCTAATTAGATGAATTGTCATCCTGTACCATCTTTGGATGCCTATTTGAGTGAACTCCTTCGTGAGGAGCAGCATATTATAACTTAGACTGCCATGAAACACCATGCTAATGTTAGTGCACCTGTTTTTGTGGCTTATGTTGTACAGGGAAGGAATAAGGGTAGAGACATGCGTGCTGTCTAGTGCTTTAGTTGTAAAGCTTTTGGTCATATTGCTCGGGATTGTCCTAAGAAGTTCTATAACTACTGCAAGAAACAAGGCCATATCAACTCTGCTTATCCCATTTGACCTAAACAGAAGCAGGGTACTACTTATCATGCCTTCACTGGTGCCTCTAGTTCTGTTGTATTGCTGATTGCTTCGCTAGTTGTTCCTATTCCTGCTCCTACAACTTTGGTGAACCCGAACACACTCAATAGTATACTAGATGATCCTTTCTATTTTTTATGCTTTTGGGCTCTCAGGTAATCATAAATATTTTTCTAAGCCATGGTATCTTGACTTTAGGGCCTCTAACTATATGACCAATATTGTTGTTCCTCTTTCCAATGTTAGAAATCATAAGGGCAGTCTGAAAATTAACAATGTTGATGACAGTTCTCTACTTATTAGTGTTATTGGTGATCTTTCCTCTTCCTTAGCCGATGTTTTTGTCTCTTGACCTCTCTACAAATCTTATTTCTGTTGGTCAATTAGTTGAAAATGATTGTGACGTTCATTTCTCTCATTCTGGTTGTGTTGTGAAGGATTAAGTGTTAGAGAAGATGATCGAGAAGGGGCCTAAAGTGAGAGGACTCTTTCCTCTTTACATTTCTCCTTCCACTATTATTCCTAGTTTTCCTTTACTTTTCTTTACATGTAATGTTGTTGGTTCTGGAAATAAGATATGACATAGTTGTCTAGACCACCCAAACTCTGATGTACTTCGTACTTTGATTAATTCTGGATTATTGGGAAATAAAACATGTTCTTTTCTCGATCTTTCTTTTGATTGTACATCATGCAAACTTGGCAAAAGTAAAGTTTACCTTTTCCTCGTCATGCATTTCGTGCCTCACAATGTTTTGACATTAGTCATAGTGATGTTTAGGGTATTGCACCCGTTGTTTCTCATGCGCATTACAAGTACTTTGTTATTTTTATTGATGAGTTTAGTCATTTTACCTGAGTTTACTTCCTCTAGGCTAAGGCCAAAGTTTTCTTAGTCTTTAAGTGCTTGCTTGCACTTCTTGAGACTCAATTCTCTGCTTGCATCAAGGTCTTGCGCTCTGATTTTAGCTGTGAATACATGACTAATGAGTTTCATACCTTTCTTCAAAGCAAAGGGATCATCTCTCAGCGTTCTTGTCCTTCTACACCACAACAAAAACGGTGTTGCTGAGAGGAAAAATCATCACCTTCTTGATGTGGTAAGAACTCTTTTACTTGAATCATCTATTCCTCCTCGTTTTTAGTGTGAAACACTTTTTACTTCAGTTCATTTGATCAATCACTTACCCTCTCCTACGTTAAATCATGTTTCTCCTTTTTTTTTTAAAGTTGTTTGGTCATTCTCCTTTATATTCTGATCTTCATACATTTGGTTGTGTTTGTTTTTTGCATCTCCCTGCTCATAAATGACATAAACTTACTACTCAGTCTATTAAGTGTGCTTTTCTTGGTTATTTTATCCCTCAAAAGGTTAATGTTTGTGATGATCCTCATGCTCGTTGTATATAGGAATATGATTTTCTTTGAAAATCAATATTTCTTTCCATCTCATGTTGAGCAGCCATCTATAGCTTTTCTAATTCTATAACAATTATGGAAAGATTCAAACTTGGTTTTATTTATGAAAGACATAGTCGACATGAGTCTGGTTCCACTTCCCCTTTGCTCCCTTCCGATCTTGACCCGATGCCTAATCCTGCTCCTACTTACACCACCATTCGTCGGTCTACTCGTCCTTCTCGACCCCCTTATTGGTATGGTTTCTTCTCTCATATCTCTCTTATTGCTACTTTATCCACTATTTCCATTCCATCTTGTTACAAACAAGCAATGAAACATGAGTGTTGGCAACATGCAATGCACACAAAACTTCAAGCACTTGAGGAGAATCATACTTGGGATATTGTTCCTTGTCCTCTTAGCTCTGGGTAACAAGTAAATGGGTATTTTCTGTAAAACTTTGTTCTGATGGCTCTTTAGACCGACACAAAGCTCGCCTCTTAGCTCTGGGTAACAAGTAAATGGGTATTTTCTGTAAAACTTTGTTCTGATGGCTCTTTAGACCGACACAAAGCTCGCCTTTTAGCTCTGGGTAACAAGTAGGAATATGGGGTTGATTATGAGGAGAACTTTTTGGCTTTAATTTCACACAAAGTCAGTACGATTCTTCTTTTTTTTTTACACGTCTGTGTTAGGTATAGTCCTTCTCTTGGTTTATGTGGATGATATTATCATTACTGGCACTGACTGTGGTTTGATTACTAAGCTTCAGCAGTTGTTACATGTAACTTTCCATATGAAAGATCTTGGCCAGCTCACACACTTCTTATGATTGGAATTTCATCATCGAGCTAATGGTATATTTGTGAACCAGCATATGTATGTTCAAGATCTTATTATTTTGGCTAGTTTAGAGGACACTTCTTCTGTTGATACAAAGGGGACCTTTTAGATGATCCTACTCTCTATCAGCGCCTGGTTGGGAGTCTTATCTACTTAACCATTACTCGACCTAATATCTCATATGTTGTTCATCAGGTTAGTCAGTTTATGTCTTTTTCTCGACATCTCCATCTTGTTGCAGTTCAACACATCATCCGCTATCTTCGAGGTTTAACTACTCGTGGGTTATTCTTTCCTCTCGACTCATCTCTTCAACTTGTTGCCTATAGTGATGTTGATTGGGCTGGATGTCCTGATACACGTCAATCTACTACAGGTTGGTGTATGTTTTTAGGTAATGCCTTAATTTTTTGGAGATGTAAGAAACAAGATCGTGTTTCTAAATCCTCTACTAAGGTTGAGTATCGTGCCATGTCTACTGCTTGTTCTGAAATTGTATGGCTACGCGGTCTTCTTGAGGAGCTTGGGTTTTCTCAAACTACTTTTAGTTCTTTTCATGCTAATAATACCAGTGCTATTCAAATTGCCACTAATCCTGTTTTGCATGAACGTACCAATCACATTAAGGTTGATTGTCATTCTATTCGAGACACCTTGGAAAGTCGAGTGATATCTCTTCCTCACATCTCTTCTGATCTCCAAGTGGCTGATGTCTTCACTAAAGCTATGACTCGACAGCGACATCAATTTGTTGTTGGCAAATTGTTGCTAGTGGACTTACCAACATCAATTTGAGGGGGGATGTTATCATATATAATTTAAAACTCTGTTAATATTAGCTATAAAGGTTACCTTTCTATGAATAGAGGTTAAATATTAGGAATCAATTAGACTCCATGTATAACATATACTTCCGTGTATAGATGAAATAATATATAAGAAGAAGAGTGGAACTCACGGGATACATATTCTAAAACAAAGGTCTTTGTTTCTATTTTCTCTAGGTTTTCTAAGTATTTTGACATCAAATACCTCTTTTCATATTCGACCAATTCATACTAATCATTCTGCAGGTACTAACACTTTACTCTCTAGAACATTTAAAGCTCCCATTTGTTCTATAGTCCCTTAAGCTCCGTTTAAGACTGTGGATCCACCTCTACATCAATCCATACGCATTTGTAAGTCTACAAAGTTACTAGATTTTGCCTATTCTTGTTATTCTTCATATTTTACTTCCTTTTTAGCTTCCATCCATTGTCTCTATGAGCCCTCTTCTTATAAAGAGACAATTCCTGATCCTTTTTTGCAGCAAGCTATGAATGAGGAATTTTCTGCTTTACATAAGACAAACACTTAGGATTTGGTTCCTCTACCTCCTAGTAAGAGTGTTGTTGGTTGTGTAAGATTAAGACTAATTCTGATAGATCTATTGAGCGATACAAAGCTAGGTTGGTTGCAGAAGGATACTTTCAACAGTATGATATGGATTATGAGGAGACATTTGCTCTTGTTGTAAAAATGACTATTTTTCGTATTTTGATTGTAGTAGCTTCGATTCATCAATGACATATTCTCTAGAAAATACTGACATAATTAATCCATCGATGATCCCATTTGTAATTGACAACATAAATAGTGCAATTGAAAAGTGAATAATTCCAGAGCTTTCTGGAATATACTAACAAAATTAATATGTTGGTGATGCCTTTTATATTTAACACAATGAACAATGTCAGGGAGAAGAAAATAATTTACCGATGGATTTACAAATGGATTTTGCTGACAGTATTAATATTGTTGGTAATGTCGTCTCTGTAAATGACATTTCATCATGCTTTTTGTTGTTTTTAATTCCTTCTTTTCCCATTGTAATTCCCTTGGTATATACGGAGGGAATAGTTCCATCAATGTTTACAGATGGATATAGTGAGAGAATATTTTGTTGATAAAATTCACTACAATCTATCGACATAAATATTTCATTGATGTTTCTGTTTGTATTTATCAATTTTCTAATAGTGGTGGTACGATTGCGATTTTTCTTAACAAGTTTAAGATTTTTATTTTCATACAACTTTTACTAATCAAATATGTAATTCATTTCATGAATCCATCTAGGAAGAATTTAAGGTCAAGTTAGTTGTAAAAATTGAGGGCCTTTATTTTGATATGAGTTATAGCTAGCTCATCATGGTCATCATGGTTGTGGTGACCTAGGTTATGGTTAAATTGGTGTCTATGATAAACATGCCTATGATGGTTATTGTTTGGATTTTCATTGTTATTATATATGTTGCCTTATTTTGAAAATCTCTATAGACTCAACTCTTTAAGATATTGGTGATTTAAACTTACGTGAGCTATAGTTGCTCTTGAATGGTTCTAAAGGCACTAAAGATTGTGTTCATGGTAGATATAGATTCAGGGTTGGATATTAGATAACTATTATGTAAATACTTGCAACACTAGCTTAAAAATAGAATTGAGATCACAATAATTTTTGCAAGTAAAAACCCAATACAAAGATAAAGTTAATTGTAATATCTTTTTCATATTAATCAAGACTAGAAAATACTAGTAAAAGTATAGATTTGCAATGCTTGAGGAGTTATGCTTAGGATCAGTAGAATTTAAGAGGAAAGGATTTGAAGGAAGTTTTGAGAAGCATTAACATATCACATATGGAAATAACTGGAGATAAGAGAAGTAATGGCAGTATATATTTTCTATAACTTACAACCAGTAGTAATGTCAAAAACACGATATAGAGAAGACCCATTCCAGCCACAAATCCAAACTAGAACTACTGCAGCTGACAATCCAGTATGGACAGTGATTGAAACATCGTTTAATACCATGTCTAGAAGGAAAAATTACAAAGTCACTACCGAGGTTCCAAGACTGAAGTTGAAATTTCATTGGTTGAAGATGATTCCACCTTGCTGGATGAAGAATATGCTTCAACAGGACCTCTATCCTTAAAGAAGCCTGGTTCTTTTGGCTTTGGCAATGTCCTCTCTCCACCTAACATCAAAACCACTGAGGCCATGCCTGGTCTATCCTCAGGGTATTGTTGAACACATAACAGGCTTATGTGGATACATTTCATGACTTCTGATAGATTCCATGACTCTTCGGCCAATCCATCAACCAATTCTAATGGTTTGCCTTCTTTCCACAATCTCCATGCCTAGATCATTTGGAACCTCATCATTAATCGCTAAAATGATTGAATGTAATAAGGAAATTTAACCCCTGGATACTTACATATCCTATGAGGCTTAGGGTATTATCTGGATGGTAAAACCCTCTACTTTTCTTTCCGGTTACTATCTCTAGCAACATGATACCAAAGCTAAAGACATCAGATTTCACTGAGAAGAGTCCATCAGTAGCATATTCTGGTGCCATATAACCACTACAGAACGACATTAAAAATGGACAGATGAGTACTATCTTGCAAATATCGTAAAGGCCTTAAAGAAAGAGCATGAAAAGTGAATACTTACTAGGTGCCAACTACTCTACTTGTGTTTCCTTCAGTCTGATCTCCTCCGAAAGTTCTAGCCAAACCAAAATCAGAAATTTTTGGGTTCATGTCCTTGTCAAGTAAAACGTTACTTGATTTCAGATCTCTATGTATAATCCTCAATCTAGAATCTTGATGAAGATACAGAAGCCCCCTGGCGATCCCGCAGATAATGTTGAACCGCTTAGACCAGTCTAACAGTTTACTTTTTGTCTGATCTGGTAAGATGTAATCATATATACGTCATTCATGCTACTTGAAAGCTCAAAACAGAAGACTTATTCTATCAAGAGCCACGACTCATTCTTATTAGTAACAACAAGCCAGCTAAAATTTTGTAAGGTTATGAGAGATCCGAACCAAAAAGGAAAGAGTCCAGGCTTTTGTTGGGCATATATTCATACACCAGAAGTCTTTCCTCTCTTTGAATGCTACATCCAAGAAGCTTTACAAGATTTCGGTGCTGTAGCTTGTTAATCAGTATAACTTCATTTTTGAACTCTTTTAAACCTTGTCCGGAGCTCATTGATAACCTCTTCACAGCAATTTCTTGTCCATCTTCTAGTGTACCCTACAAAATCACACCAATAAAATGCATGCCTTTTCTTTTCTGAACAAAACCCAAGTTCATTATTGTTCTTATACATTGAAAGGCATACCTTGTAGACAGGTCCAAAACCTCCCTGGCCTAATTTGTTTTCTATTGAAAAGTTGTTGGTTGCATTGACTATTTTAGCGAACTCAAATTGGGGTAGCTCCAAGTCTTCATTCTCTCCATCAGTGATCTGATCATTTTGCTGGTCCATTTCTGCTCTCTCGGAAAAAGGAGGACAACAGGTGTCATATTAGTTGTGACAGATGAGACATGAATGTCGGTCATTGTTCAAATTGATTTGTGAGATTTGGTTATGGAAACATATATATTAACAAATCAACACGCTCATGGTTATATTTTAAAGCAGTTGACTATAGCCAATCTGACTAGTAAGTTGATTCAAAACTGAAATTGCAATATAGAACTATTATATTGACTTGCTAGCATCAAGAATGTTGAACTATTATATTGACTTGCAATCAAATAGCCATTTTCTTTTTTCTTCTTTTCTCATCAAAGAAAACTTTAAATATTGAAACAAGTATCGAAGCTTTCACTAAAGATTACCATACACTTGTTAAAGCTACAGTCATAATGAGTGGACAATAGTTAATGGCTTAAAACTATACTTTTCCATGAACTAAAGACTTTTTTATAACTTTATGATAAACAGGATGGCCATTCTTTTAGAGAAATGTACCAGTAACTTTACCTCTGCACTTTTCCTTTCGTTTGCAAATGCAATAACAGAACACAAGCAGCCCGGAGACCATGGCAATGACTATTGAAACTATCACCGCAATCTTTACGGTAGGCTCAGCTTTTGCCTCTAAGAAAGTGCACTATTGTTAGAATAAAGATACATCACAAGTAAAGAAGCTATAAACAAGGAAATTGTGCCGCATCTAGGT
>Ga0325404_1003891_pt1 | contig 15934 bp, 10 predicted proteins | sample PopdelMetagenome_18_FD_205664 | JGI IMG/M metagenome (GOLD analysis project Ga0325404, IMG submission 205664) | Populus deltoides microbial communities from Bellville, Georgia, United States - Xylem-Control-R1 | ecosystem: Host-associated > Plants > Phyllosphere > Stem > Wood/Secondary xylem... | reverse complement strand
TTCGTGTTAGAGAAAAATGCATAACTGCTAGTCGATAAATGGCTTAAGAGTTTGCGTATTTCGGTGGACATGCATCGAACATATCAAGGCTGGTTAATATAGAGGACTGCAGATTGTATGGAATGAAGAGTCATGACTGCCACATGTTTATGCAAACACTCATACCATTAGCTTTTCGTGATTCGTTGCCAAAGGGAATATGGGATGCACTCACAAAGATCAATCATTTCTTCAGAGATATATGCTCCAGCAAGTTGAATGTTGATCATATTCAGAGGCTTCAAATGAATATTATCGACACACTATGCAAACTTGAGATGATATTCCCTCCATCATTTTTTGACTCAATGGAGCATCTCCCTATACATCTACCGTTCAAGGCAAAAGCTGGAGGACCGGTCCAATATAGATGGATGTACCCATTTGAATGGTTAGATATTATAGTTGCAATGTAATTCATATATAAAAGTATTTTCTATGTTTTTCTTAATTGAAAATACTTGATTAATTCAATGCAGGTACTTGTTTAATCTCAAGAAAAAGGTTAAGAACAAGGCACATGTTGAGGCTTCGATATGTAAGGCCTATATTGTTGAGGACATCTCAACATTTATCTCGTACTATTTTGAACCTCATCTGAGAACGAGAATCAATCGCGTTCCATAGCATGATGATGGCGGTGAAGTGCCTTCCAGTGGGAACTTGTCAATATTCTCCAATACTGGACGATCCACACCTAAAAATGTCGTAAGAGGAAGATATTTGTCAGAAATAGAGTTCAAACAAGCACACAACTATGTTCTATTTAACTGTGATGAGTTGAGACCTTTTATTCAGTAAGTTTATATATGTGTAATACTAATTAAACTTTGTGAGTAATATACTGTTAATTATTTATTGTAATATCATATACTTATTATCACTTGCAGGCAACATCGACAATATTTGCTCTCCAATAACTCACAGCTGACCGAATCCCAGATCTTTCAATTACAAGATGAACAATTTGCCACGTGGTTCAGAACACATGTAAGCACTATCACAAACTCATTCTAACTTGCAAAATTACTGTATGTATGCATGTCATTACGAGATTCTCATTCATTTACTGTTTATTGATGTACATTACATACAAGGTTTATCAAATGGGAAGGAGTGCGCCCAAGTCATTGTCTTCACTAAGCTTGGGGCCTGAAAGACAATGTAAGTGCTACAACAGGTATTTTGTCAATGGATATTTTTTCCATACCGAAGAATATGGGCAAGGAAGAAAGACATACTGACAGAGGAATCAGAGTTGATCCGCATTATGGTTTGGTCGAAATCAACTCAAAAGCTACACTCCGCAACATAAACGATGTCTTTGTTTTCGCAAAGCAATGTCAACAAGTTTATTACAAATACACCCCTTCATTTAGAAAGGATCGATCAAGAGTGGATTGGTCGTCCGTTTTAAAAACGAAACCCCGGGGTCGTATCGAGGTTGTTCAAGATGAGAACGAAGACACAAGTGTGTGAGATGAAGTCTTTCAAGTTAGTGAGTTGGTTGAACCATATCGAGTTGCTCCTTCGATTAAATTCGAAGAAAATTCAAATTTTCATGTTTTCGATGATAGTCTTATTGATGTTGACGCAGAGGAGTTGAATGTTGTTTTGAGCTCTAGCAGACAAGCAAATGTCGATGAAGAAGATGATATCCATATTGAAGATTGCGATGAAGGTGATGACAATTCAATTGATGATGAAGAACAAGAAAATTCTGACTAACAATCAAAATGAAGCCTTGTGTAAAACCCTTTTTTTCATGTAATTTAGATTATGGAGATGATTTATTTTGTAACATGAAATATTAATACTTGAAATAATTACTTGAAATGCCACAATCACGAAATAATTACTCGAAATAATTATAGATCATGGATGATATATTTTGTAACATGAAATAATTACTTGAAATGCCACAATCACCGATGTCAATACCGACAGAATAAGTCCGTCGGCATTTCATAGAAAGTTCAAAAATAATTACTTGAAATGCCACAATCACTGGCGCCCATACCAACGGATTAAGTCCGTCGGCATTTCACAGAGAGTTCAAAAATAATTACTTGAAATGCCACAATCATCGACGTCTCTACTGATGGATATAAGTCCATCTGTAAATTGTCGACGGGTCAATTTTACCGACAAAATTACGGACGGACTGCGCGAATTCCAAAGTGTTGTGCATTAAATGCATCTCTGACCGCGTTATCTTGCCGACGGACCACGAAAAATATGGAGGGTCATTAAAAATTTTAGGGCAAAATTCAAAGATTACTGATGGATTTTTGACACTTCACCGACAGAATAAATCAAAATAATAATTAATTTTATATCCGTCGGGAAATCCGTCGGTAAAACTGCCATATAAGTTCCAGCAATCGCCCCTTCAGTTCATTTTTTCTTCTTCTTAGTTTTTCACCTTAAATTTCGATTCTTTACCTCTCCATTCTTCAAAGCTTTCACCTGGAATCTCTAACAATTTTTCTTCTGAATCTTCATCAGTTTAAAAGATATGTGTTTCTTCTATTTTATTTTACTTTAAGGGATTTTTTTTTGCTATGTTTTTTGTTTTGGTGTATTTTTTGTAATGTAGATAAAGTATTGAATTCAACACATTATTAAAGTAAGCATATTTCATTTCTAAAGTCTATAGTTTTTTTTTTTGAATTTATTGAATATGTTTTATTGTTGTATTGGCATAATTATTATTAGTTAATTTGTTGAATATTTATTGTTAATGCTGAATTTACCTTAGAATTAGTAATTGAATATGTTTGAATAATTATTAATTTTACTCTATTATTGCATGATTTGTGTTTAATTTTTTCCATTTATTTTGATTGTTAGTCTAGAGTTTTTTTTGAATTTATTGTTTTATTGTATTGGCATAATTATTGAATAATTTTTTGAATTGTAATTGTTAATGTTGAATTTACCTTAGTATTAGTAATTGAATATTTTGGAATAATTGTTAATTTTACTTTATTATTGCATGATTTATGTTTAATTTTTTCCATTAATTTTAATTGTTAGTCTAGAGTTTTTTTTATTTATTGAATATATTTTATTATTGTACTGGCATAATTATTGAATAATTTATTGAATTGTAATTCTTAATGTTGAATTTACCTTAGGATTAGTAATTGAATATGTTGGAATACTTAGTATAGATTGAGTCAATTGGTTGTGGCTATTGTTAATATGTACAGGTTTGTGGATTTAGGTAGTATCCAGTATAGGGGAGGTGCTGTTGAATTTTTTTTTAACATTTAAATTTAATTAAATAATTATTTTTATGAAATTGTGTAGATGCGTAGAACAAAAACCAGAGCTGGTTGCTCACGTATGGTCGCAGCTAGTTCGTCTAGCAGCGAGGATGATATTTCCTTAGGTGCCTCTCAAGAAGAGGCACCTACACCACTTGCGCCGTCAATCGATGCTGCCTCTTCCAGCGCTACTTCACAGCGTAGAGGTGGCATGCCTTCGCAGCGGAATCAATTTACTCGCAAGTATGAGGCACAGTGGAAGGACGACCTTTCAATGTAAGTTTGTTAAGGTTTTAGTTTTTTTTTAAAAAAAATTATAACATAATTTATGAAGTAATCACTATTGAATTTATTTCATTTATTTTCAGGTTCACAAACATTGAAGCCGCCCAAGTAATATCATCGGCGTTTAAATCGTCGATGGAGATTCCATTGTTTCAATGGAGTCAGATATCCAAGCATCCTGAATGGATGCCTCAAATCAATGCATGGTTTAAAAGGTTTGAGGTTGGTGTTAATTTATTTTAAATAAATTTTTATTTTTATTTAAAATTAATTATTTATACACAGCACAAATTCTGCTGGGACAATGAGCACAACAATGTTGCGAGGAGGGTGTGGGAAAATCACGCGGCAACTAGGTAACATCGAAAACAGTACAAGATTTTTTTAAGACAAAAATTTAGGTTTTGAAATGTAATTTTTGGTTGCGTGAAGGAGGTTGTGTGATTTTTGGTATGAAGCACAAAAAAGGGCAAACAAAACCGCGAGAGATAGGGGTTTCCAAGGCTGGAATGATGTTACGGTTTGGAGGGATTTCAAACTGATATACATCCCGGAAGATATATGGCCGCACTATCTTGAGCACGTGACATCTGAACGGTTCACATGACGCTCACAGTCCGGTGCTGGCAACCGGAATCGGCCAATTCATGGCTCGGTGACAACGCACACTGGCGGCTCCATTCCGTTTTCTGCACATGCGAAACGGATGGTAAGATTAATTTAAATGAAATATATTGTTAAATTAAGTTGTTGTTAATAAATCTTTTTTTCATTATAGGCTACGTCTCTTGGACGTGAACCGAGCCCAATGGAGCTGTTTATGGAGACGCACGTGCGGAGTCAAGACCGTCAAAAGGGAGCGCAACAGTTCGTTGATAACCATGCTCAACATTTCGTGGTATGTTTGTTCAACCATTTTATTTTGTAAGTTATTATGTTTATTGAATTGAATATGATGATTACTTTTTTATTTTATTTTCAGGAGACCTATAATAATCGGTTGAAGGAGAGATATGGGGACGATATTTTGACCCATCCGGAATTCGATCCAGATTTATGGATGGAGGTTGGATCGTCAAGTGGACCCGATAAAAATCGAGTTTACAGGCTCTCCAACACTACGGCTGACAACTTGCGGATGGCCCGTAGTGTTTCAACCGTTGAGAGCTCCCAATCTAAGGAGTTCGTGGCCTTGCAGCAACGCACGGCTCAGCTCACCGAAAGATACGACCACCTATCAGCGGAGGACTCATAACTCAAAGCATCTCATGCACAACAAAGAACGGCTTATGAACAGCTTCATGAAGTGGTGATGAACATGGCAGCACAGAGTGGAACATGTGCGCCTAATCCTTTTTGGTCGTATAACCACCAGCCTCCTCCTCCAGGATCTCCTCCTCCTCCTCCAGCTCCACCTTTATATTAATTTGTAATAAACATTATTTAACTTTAAAATTTTATTTAATATTTTTTTGAAACACATTCAGTTTGTAATGAATATTATTTAACTTTGATTTTTTGTCTTTGATGTTTAATATAAATTTTATCTGCATAATTGGTTTTTATTACCATTAATTTATTTAATTTTATATTATGTATTCTCAATAATTTTTTAAAAAAATTTAGAAAAAACTAATATTACCGACGGAATTAATCCGTCGGTATTTGACAATAGCATTCATCGACGCATTTACAGACGGATATATTCGGTCGGTATTTCAAACACTCACTGACAGACTGAATCCGTCGGCGTTTGACACAATTACCGACGACTTAACAGACGGATATATTTGGTCGGTATTTCAAACACTCATCAAAAAATTTACCGACGGTACGTATCCGTCGGTAAATCACGATATCACCGACGGATGAAAATCCGTCGGTATAGTTAAAGCGGGAAACTATTTTTTTTTACGCGCAAATTCTGTCTGTAAAACCATCGGCAAATGGTTTTTTTATTTTTCCAACCGATATAGCGACGGAATGGAAAATCACTGACGAAAGGAAAGCCAATGGACGTAATCCGTCGCTGAAGACTTCGGTAAATAAATCACCGATGAACTGCTAATCACACACCGACAGAATATTTCCGTCGGTAAAACTGTCAAATCTTGTAGTGATGCTCCATTGAGTTGAAAAAGGATGAAGGGAATATCATCTCATGTTTGCAAATTTTCTAGATGATATTCGTTTCAAGCTTCTCTATATGTTAGGTATGCAACTTGTTAGAGCATATATCTTTAAAAAAGTGATTGATCTCTATTTGTGTATCTCACATCCTTTTTCGCAATAAGTAATGGTAAACAAATGGAAATAATGTTTGCATAAATAGATGACAGTCATAACTCTTCATTCCATAAAATCTGTCATCCTCTATTAGGAAAACGTCGACTCTTAAGCCAGTGGTAGACAATTGTGCATTGAATTTCTTGAAAACGTTGTCTTAGAAATTAGAATTGGGTCATTGAAATTTGACATATACAAGGGATAAGGAAAGGGGATTTGAATTTTGTAGCATTAAATTCGGGTGTCGGTAATTTGTTAGTTAACTTTATTAATTAAAACATGTTGTCATCAATATTTTATATAAATTTCATATAAATAATGAATTATCGTTCTTGGATATATCGAGTTTCATTCGAAGAGTTGTGCATGATGGATTATTGTAATGAAGTTGATGATTTTATTAATTACACAATATCTAATCCAAAAAATATTAGTGGAACCGGTATTAGATATCCATGTAAGATGTGTGAAAATAAAAAGTTTCTCGATCTAAATATTATTGCAATGCATCTTTTACAAAAAAGCAATTCATGGAAAATACATGTGTTGGTTTGCACACAGAGAACCATGTTCTTTATAAAACAATGGTTGAAAGGATGGTTGGGTCAACTTCTAATTCTAACAACGTGCATGAAGTTATAAATGATAATAGTAATCGTTATAGAAGTATGATTATGGATGCAATGTGAATGAATGAGTGTGATGCAGGTGAATTTTTAATCGTAGATGAAGAACCAAACATAGACGTAGCCATTATAAAATGGGTGCCCAAACCACAATAAACTATCATATGTTGCACAAGTGTTCACCATCGAGTTAAATCATGGGTTGAGGGAGGCCGATTATGACAGAATCGGCGAGAGTCAGGTTTTTTGAACTTTAAAAGATTCTAACAAACTATTATAAGATAAGTGCACAAATCACAGTAAATTATTGGTCGTTGCACATGTGTTCACCATCTATTCAGATCATAGACTCAATGAGGTTGGTTGGAACATAATCATTGAATGTACAACAAGCATTTTACCTAAAGGGAATAGGTTAAAAGAGAACTTTTATGCTACTAAATTCATGATGAAACCCTTTTGGCCTAAGATACTAGAAAATTAGCATGTGTCCAAATTTATACATGTTGTATAACCTTGTAAACCCCCAAATTTCACTAAGTATAAAACATGTGGGCATGTTCGGTGTAAACGTAGAACTAGTAGAGAAATGATTTTTTGTCACATATACAAAACTGAGATAATTATCAATCACTCCTAAGTTACAAATGTTATTCATGTCTTCAAAGACTGTTGAGCACATGACATTATTCATATGATATGTTAGATGAAGTCACGGTACACCCTTCCGATGGTGAAGCCTAAAAGCAATTTAGGAGGTGTTTGGGAGTGAATTTCAACTTATTTCTTGTTAAAATTTGAATTTTTTTGCTTCAATATATTTTTTTTAGTGTTTTTGGATCGTTTTGGTGTGCTAATATTAAAAATGAATTTAAAAAAAATTATTTTAATACTTTTTTAAGCAAAAAAGCACTTTGAAAACTAACCGCTACCACACTCCTAGAGTACCTCCTCAGTTTTTAATGGAACCACAAAACATACAAGTTGGGTTATGTACAAATGAATTCAATCAATTGAGGTCATTTGTTGCACCATATACTTGTTGGTCGGTAATACTCACGATTTACAACTTGCCATCAAATGTGTATGAGGCTGGAGTTCATGTTTTTATTTATGGTCATACCAGCTCCTAATAGTCCAGGTAGGAATATTGATGTTTGTCTTTAACCATTGATTAAGTGATGAGTTGAATCAGTTGTGGTCATCCGGGACTTTAACGTATGAAGTCTCGAGAAAATAAAATTTTTAGATGAAAGCAACTTTGATGTGGACTATCACTAATTTTCCTATGTGTGAGATGATTTCTAGTTGAGCATGCATGAAAAATTAGCATGTCCATACTATATGGAAAATAACAAGGCATCACCTTACAAATAGTGGTAAAACGTCTTTTTTTTTATTGCCATGAAGGTTTTTTCCAACCAATCATAAAATAAAAAAAGAACATAAATGATTTTTTTGTAAGTTGAGTTGAAAGGGATGTTGTACCACCGATTTATTCAGGTCAAGAATTGTATGATGTGGTCTCGTAGTATGAAGGCATTGTGTTTGGTTTTCAATTCAGTAAGCAAAAGTTTTCTAGTTTTAGGGTGGCCCATGATAGGGTAAAACAAAGTATTTTTTTGGAAGCTTTCTTATTGGAAGACTAATCTTCTCTGTTATAATCTGGTTGTCATGCATATCGAAAAGAATATATTTGAAAATATTTTTAAAATAAATGCTAATTAAATTCTCCATTCTGTATTATTTTTAATATATTTCAAAACCCACCTCTTACTCCTTTTTTTAAGTCGTCCCAGAAGTTCCTTTTCCAAGTCATTAAATAATTGTCTCTTCCGAGTGCACAAAGCCAAGATGATGCAAATAAAAATAAGGCATTAAAAAAACTGTAATAAAAAAATAAAGGTAAGTCATTTCGATCAAATTTCTTTACATTTTAGCCCCCAAAAGAAGGTCTTTACAAATATGGAGCAAATAAAAGCTCCTCATCGTTCATATATAACACCTCATCATTTCCACTCACTGAATCGAATCTCAAAGGACTCAATAAAGGAGTTCGTTTCACTTCTTCATACGACACCGTTTCTATCTCACCCAAACCCAACCAAATGGAACCATCGGGTTCTCCACCCGACTCGCAATCCTCAAATCCGACCCCGTTACCTACCCTCGATTCGTCAAACCCAGTTGCAGCTTTGGCCGCTGCCAATTGGATGTCTTTGCTAGAACAAGACTTGGGGCGGGGAAGTGACCCGACTGAGTCAGGGAAGTTGAGACACGCTGAGTTGCCTTTTAAAAAGAAAGCGGCCGAGTCATGGGCCCGGGCAGCCATCTCCGGTGATCCAAATGACCCGAGCCATACTCTGGTCTTCTTACCGGGTAACCGAATTTCAGATACATAACGGCCCCAACTACGTTTTCTCACTCCATGAAATGGGGCGTCACGTTGGCGGGTCCTCTTCTTGGATTTCCTTTCTGATGTTGGTTCGGATTCAAGTGGGTTTGTTTTCAATCCAGGAGGTTCTTGAGTTATGGACATTTGTGTATGATTGAGCCTGTTGTCTTCTTTGGGACTCCAAATCAGTATCTTTTTGGGTTGTAGGGTTTTCTTTTCGAGGAAAGAGTGATGAAGAATTTGGAAGAAGAGTAAGCATAGGTTTTCTTGAGGGAGAGAGAAATGAGATATATAGGGGGCAGTCTGCTTGCCGAAGAAGGTGAAGAAGCTATAGCTGGCAAAGTTTATTACAAGTGGATTTGAAGTTGGCAGGATACTGATAAGTACGAAGGACGTTGTACGTTGTATTCAAATGTTGCAATGACAAAAACAACCTGCTTGCATTAAAAAAAAAAAAGAGAGAAAAAAAGGAGAAAAGAAAATACATTGAAACTAATTTTTCTGTCAAAAGATTTACTTACACCTAATTGATCCTAGATTTGATTTAATAATTTATGTTACAATGATGATCCTTCGATTTAAACTATTTGGAGATCCTAGATTTGATTTAATAATTTATGTTACAAAGATCCTTCAACTTAAACTATTTGGAGCAATAACATAATATTTCTTTAAATAATTTTTTTTAAAGGCATGAACTCATAAAGTGAGTTGAGCAATGTTGATTTAAGCACAATGGTCATGTTAAGGTGTTTGAAAATATAATATTAATTATTTTTTAAAATATTTGTTTTCTTTAGAAATATATTAAAATAGTATATTTTTTTATTTTTTAAAAATTATTTTTAACCTCAACACATCAAAAAAAATTAATAAATAAATATAAAAAAATCATAAAACATGGTTGTCTTCGAGTGTGTTTGGTATTGCGGTAGCTGTTGTGGTTGTGGTTTGAAAAACGTTGTTTTATAAAAAGTATTTTTAGTTGAGGTTGGTTTGAAAAAATAGGTGTTTGGTTAAAACTGTGGTTGAAATTGAGGTTGAAGAAAAAATAGTTTAATGTGTTTGGTTAAAAATGCTTTTGAAATTGAGGTTATAAAATAATTTTAAAAAATATATATTAATATTGATGGTTTTAAATTTAAATATTGTACAATTAATTACTCCTATTACATCATGAAATAAATAATACTTTATATAAAGTTTTTTTATTATTCCATTAAACTATTTGCAATTCCATCATGTATAAATTTCATCCGACAAAAACTACAGTTTTCATGACTTACAACAAATTCATAAATATAATGTGGTGGTTGACGCGCACCAACACATTCGGTAGTTTTTTATTGTTCCATTAAAAAGATAAAAAATTATAAAAATAATTAATTAAAAAACACACAATTCTAAATATCACAAAAACCTATTCATAATTACTACCTAATTTCAAAACATAAATCAAAGTGTTATGTCCACCAAAATGATTCATTTTTTTTATATATATAATAAAACTAATTAATTATTAATACCTTTTTATTTTAAGAATTATTTATTTATTCTCTATGTATTTTCTTGGAAATGAATTAAAAATTAAAAAATATTTTTTTTATAAATAATACATAAAATAAATTAATTTTTTAAATAAATTTTATAGGAGAAATATATCTCTTTTCCAAGACTATCATAATTTTTTTTAAAATAGTAATACGATATTGCTATTATCATACTTATTTAATATAAAAATATCATAAGAAAACAATGACATCAACTAATTTGGAATTCTCATTCTCTACTTTCAACGTTTTCTAATCAGCAACTACAGCAAAAACAAGATAGACTTGCTTCTGCATTCCTGTGTTTGGAACGCATATTTATGTGGAACTCATGCATCAAAAAATATGGCCCGTTGTTAACCAAACAAATTGTAATTGTGAACACAGCTAAACATGAACGCAACCACGTAAACAAACATAGTCTTCATCCCCAAACAAAACCTCAGTAAAATGAGTCTAAGTTTAGAACAAATATTCCATTTGTACTGCTTTCCATCATTAGGATTTTTTTACAGTGAAATAAAAAAAAATCTACACCATGGATTGAGTTGAGATTGCGACCACAATATATATATATATATATATAAAATGAAATCGTCGAATAATTATTTGAAAAGGATGAAATGGTAATTTGAAGTTATATTTTCGCATGTAAGAAAACGGGACGCGTTAAACCAGCTGTATATTTGTATGCTCGCGTAAGCATAAAGCAAAGCAAAGACAGAGATATAAGAGATGGCATGCATCATTCTTCAGAATTCGAACCATGTTGACCATCTCAATTGATTATTTTACGCACAAATTCAGAATACCATTTATGAGAATCTTGTCCTCCAGTGTGTAAATTTTATTAAAAATTAATATTAAATTAGAATAAAAAAAAAAACTAAATACAATGAGAAAATCACTGTGGACTCTAAGCAATTAACCATTGTTGGAAGTTATTGCAGCTTCTCTCTAAAGTATTCTTGATCCACATTTCCATATATATACACGTGTGTGTGTTTATATCGTGTGATCATTGTGTTCATTCAGCAAATAAACCTTGGGATGCAATTGTTTCACATCGGTTAAAAGTAAGTTTATTGAATGTTGTAAATGCAATATATATGCCTCTTTTAATAAGTAATAGTATGAAGTTGTTCCATATATATAAACCATATTTATAAAACTCAATACGAGGTAAGGCCTGAATCACATGTTGAAAGAATCAACTCAAATTGATTTAAATTCTTTTTAAAGATCAAAACGATGTCGTTTTGACAAAAAAATTAGAAAAACAATCAACGAGTTTTTACTGCATTTTACCTTGGATTGACCGAGTAATATGTCAACCTGGGTTTTTAACTAGATCAAGTTGAGTCACTATTATTTTTTCTTAAACCCATATCGATATAGGTCTCAAATCAATCCGCTAAGCCAGTTCAAATTTTACAAATAGAATATATAGAAACTACTTGTGACCTATATTTTTTATGTGTATTTTCATTATGTGTTCGTTTGGAAAGCAATTATCATGTATCGCTTATCTTAAATATATGTATATTGAATGTTATAAGTACTTTTTATTTTTTTTTATCATGAATTCCTTAAAAATTGATACTTATAAAATTATTTATCTAAATTGTGTTTGATTAGTGTATCATAATACAATGAACATATATATATAGAAAAATTAATTTTTCAATATTTAATATTAAAGCTTTTTTGAAGTATGCTCTGCCAAACTACATCAAATTTTAATTTATATTATTGCTTGTGTTAATACCCATTTTGGGGTCCCATATAAATGAAAAAAATCAGAAAAAAAAGAGAAAAGAGAAAACACAAAAATATCAAAAAATGTTGAAAGATAATAAAAAATATATCATTTAGAAGAGTATACCATAATATCCATATGTATGAACAAGCTTAACAAGCTAAGGATAAACACCCTTACTTTAACATGCATAACTTAATCTAAACAAAAACTAAAACAATATTTATATAAAAAACAACTTTTAATTTATGTTATTGCTTGTGTTAATACCCATTTTGGCTGTTATTTCTAGACATGGCTGGGTTTTTTTCTAGGTTCTAGGCAATGTTCTTCATGTTCTTGGAAATAATATTACCTTAGACCCTAGGTTTGGATCAATTTTAGTCCATTTCGTTGCACATAACCCTTTCTTATGCATGATTATTAGATAATTTAGGGTTTATTGTCATCAATAACATGTTTTTTATGGTATTTAATCCTAGGATTTTTGTTTTGAACCGAAACTCATTTTGACAAAATCATGATGTTTAAGTGAAAATCGAAGTGATTGAATGCTAGATTATTGATGTTTGCATGATTTCCAACATGTATATGCCTTTGTTGTAACCAAATCTAGTTTGATTTGGAACCCATGTTACTTGGTTTGGTTTTAAGTGTTCTTTATTTTTTTTTATTTGTTTATTTTTAAGTTTTTGTATTTTTTTAGGTGTTTAATTTTTTTTTTTGTTTTGGTTTTGGTTTTGGGTTGTTTTCGGGTCCAACCTTGGTTCAGTTTATGGTGGAACCAAAAATTTTGGGTTAACTTGGTGAGGTCAACTCGGTGAGGTTAAGTGAAAAAATATGGGTCAAAAGATTTATACCCTATTTGGTTTGCCATTTTTGTTAAAAGTTTTTTGGGTTTAAGGGTTTGTTTGACAAACACCCTTTAAGCTTATTTTCGGTTGTTTAAATTTTAAAAAAAGGGTTATTACCAAACAAAGCCTAAAAATAATTAAAAAATATTTTCTTTTCTTCTTGCATATGACCAAAAATCATAAACTCATTTTAGCATCTTTTTCAAAGAAAATTTAAAATATTTTAGCATATTTAAAAAAAAATTGCATGGATTTTATAACAAGTTTGTAAAACTTCAAAGGATTTTGGCATATACTTTAAAAATATTTAAAATTTTATTTTTGGCAAAGAAATATTATTCATTTTTAATATAAGGATAAAAAACCTAAAATGGATTAATATTCAAAATATTATTAGGGATAATAAATATTATTCATTTTTAATATAAGAATAAAAAACCTAAAAGGGTAATATCCAAAATATTATTAAGAATAATAATTTTATCACTCACTATAATATAAGGATAAAGAAACCTACATGAGGTTAATATCTAAAATATTTTGTTGTGAATAATACAACTCATTCACTTCTAATATAAGGATAAATTATAGTTTACCCTGAAATAAGCCTTAATGATTAATTGAGGATCTTTCATCTTTCTAAACTGAGTTCTTGACCTAGAAAATCAGGGTTTGTTCATCAAAGCAAACCCACCATAATAGGACATTAGAAATAAATATCATCAGACTATAGCAAATAAAAAAAAATAATACAACTTATCTCAGGTAAGACATACTAGAGGTGTTAATATCTTTCATTTAAGCAACTAGTCCTACCTAGAATCTCTAAAAAAAAAACAAGTTAGTGTTCCTAGCAGTCGTAATACTAGGCAGCGACTCCCCAATCAAACAAAAAACCTTCCAAAACCCCAACCGGAAAGGGTCGCCGCGAAGTCGTACCCCCATGATCGAGGTACACCAATTTGATTTGCTTTGTTTTATATAGCAATAAAATCCTTTTTAATTTATGTTTTTATTTGATTAGCTTGGTTTTGTATAACAATACATACATACACACACTAGTCCATTGGCTCGTGCAATACAAATTTTTAAAATGTAATAAAAATATTAAGAGCGTGAAGAATTTTTTAATTGTTTTATTCAAACTAACTTAATGGGTTAATTTTGAAATCTCGCAACCTGACTATTTATCTAACTCGAGTTACAAACTAAATCACGCCGGAGTTAGCCCAAATTAAATTGATTGATTTCATGGATCTAAATGCAATTTTGATAATTAGTAAAAACATGTCTTAACTTTTGAATTTTGAGATGATAACTTTTTTAACAAAAATTATTGAGCTTGTCACACGTGTGCGGCGTCATGGTAAATGCATCCACTCTTGGATTGTATTTGGAAAATTAGGAAAATAGAGGAAACAAGGAATTCTTGTCTTTTATTAGTGGAAAAAGGGAATGGGAGTCGCCAGCTAGTATTTTGGTCACTAAGAACCCTAACAGGTCTCAGAGATCAGGTACGGGGACTGGCTGCGTAAAGAGAAGGTATTAGCACCCCAAATACACCCTACCTAAGGTAAGCTGTATTATTTAATTGTGTGATATATGTTAAGGTGTTATTGTGTTTTCTAATTATTGATCTGTATAAGGTTTAAGAAAAGTCCCCCTGAATAAGGAAATCCTTCTCTTATCGAGTAAAAATCTAACCATTCTAATGTGAACAAAAAAAATTTAATATCAAGAATATAACTTACGTATAAGTTCGTAACCCCAAATACTAATTTTTTTTTGTATTTTTGAAATATTGGTGTAATTTTCATAATTTAACAAATTGGTTATTTAAGTGAAAATGCATGCTAATACATATTTATGAATTTTTTTATTGTATGAAAATATGATATGATTTTTTTATAAGCTTTGAGAGACTTGGGGTACATGCATGAAAAAAAATATATTTTTTTTTGTAATTTTTTTGCAACGTTTTGGAGAAAACAAAGTATTTTAAAAAAATATAAATCAATATATTTTGTATTTTTACAGTATAAAAATATAAATCAATATTAATAAAAAAAATTGGTAGAAAAATACACGAGAAAACCATAATTTTTTTTGAAAGGATTTTAAATTTTTTTCATATTTTTTTTATTTTTAATTAATATATAATATTGCATTATATATTATTATTATTATTATAATATATTGAGTTGGGCCAGCCAAATCAATGGGGTTGAGCCCAACCTGTTTGGGCTGAGTTCGACCCAAAAGTAAAATGGGCTGAGTTCGTCCTAAAGTGTTGGGCTGATGCCGGCCCAAAGAGTGTTGGGCCGATACTGGCCCAATATATTTTTTTATACTGGGTCAGACCTGGCACAACCATGTTGGTATGGGCCAGTGTTGTCCGGCCCAGTGAACTATAAATTAATTCATTCTCAACTGTTCATGTTGCATGTAAACAATAGAGCCAAAGGAGAAGAAGAAAATGAAGGAGGAGAGGGGCTGACCTGGCGGTGGTGGTGCTGTCGTTGGCGGTGGTGTTGGTGGAGGAATGACGGTGACTCCAAACAGCGGTAAAAAACAACAGTGGTCACTGTTGGTTATTCTTCCTCTGTTTCCTCTTTTTTTCCCGTTCTTTCCTCTTTGTTATCCTTTCTTTCTTTCTATTTTTTTTTCTCTCATCCTCTCTAATTCAAATGTGCTCCCTCTTTTCTTCGGTTTGTTCGTTCCTTTTTCTCTCAAAATCTCTCTCTCTTTAAAAGGTCGTTCTTTGTTTTTCATCCCCTCGTCCCCTTCTCTCTCTATAGTTCGTCTATGTTTTTCACCTCCCTTTGCCTCCCCCCATTCGTCCTCTATTTCATAGTATTTATAAGGGGC
>Ga0325404_1003888_pt1 | contig 15950 bp, 10 predicted proteins | sample PopdelMetagenome_18_FD_205664 | JGI IMG/M metagenome (GOLD analysis project Ga0325404, IMG submission 205664) | Populus deltoides microbial communities from Bellville, Georgia, United States - Xylem-Control-R1 | ecosystem: Host-associated > Plants > Phyllosphere > Stem > Wood/Secondary xylem... | reverse complement strand
TTTTATTGGATCAACAAGAAACAGGCAACCTATCGTCTCGATGTCTAAAGCACACATGCTACAGACAACATCAGCTGAAACACATGGAAAAGGTTTGAAACATAGATAATTGCATTACAAAATTACAAATCACACCGCGAAAGGTAGAGACCGCCAACTTATTTAAAACCCTCACTTGAAACTGCGGAGTGCAGACTGCTGGCAGACCGAGCAAATGACGACCACCAATTTCAAGCATTTTTCCTCATTTCAAGAACCTTCTTCCAGGATTCCCTGTTAGAAATCTCAGTCCACCACCTGTTTACATTCTTCCTGGAAGTAAACAGGTATCCCTTGTCAGTTGAATTCACCAAGTAGTCCCCATTAGGCAGGTGTGAAAGATCAGCAAAAGAAAATTCATCTCCAGCCAAAAACCGAGTCTGTCCAAGCTTCTGCTCGTAAATGTCAAGCACTTTCGCCAACTTATCTACGTTCTTCTTTATCAAGGCTTCGTCTACGGGGACACTACTAAATAGAAGGTCATGCACCAAGTCCCCGCTTGGTGGACCGAAAGTCTGCCCATCAGTTTCTACCCATTGATCTATATTTGCTTTTGATAAGATGTCTGTGCCGTATAAGCTCCTGTTTCCCTTGTCAGCATATTTGTCACATATGTACCTGCATATTGCTCTTGACTCTGCAACAAAAAATCAAAAAACACATGTAAGAAGAACAATTAACAAGGGATTATGAAGAGGATTAAGTTAATGGTGAATGATGATCAGAATTTAGAATTTGGTGTAGTTTACCAAAGAGGGTGATGCTCTCGTCTTTAAAAGCTGGTACTTGGCCAAAGGGCTGTTAAGAGTCAAAGGAGGTGGTGAGTATGTGAACGGAGGAAAGGAAATGGCAATAACCAAGATAGAGATACTGATGAGTACCTGGATCTTGAGGTACTCAGGCTTCTTCTGTTCACCTTTGGAGAGGTCAATGGGAACGAGGTGAAAGGGCACGTCTTTCTCGATCAGAGTAGCTAGGACTCTAGACACTGCTGTGGACAATGGTGGTCCGTAAATAGTCACCGGAGTTGCCATTAGATTTGCTAGTTACAGGAAAGATTACGTGTTGCTGCTGGTGTAGGTTTTAGTGTGCTCTGGTCACTTCACTTATAGCCACGCAGCAGGAAGAGCCTCTGAAACTTTATGCAGTAGATAAGACTGTTTGGTGAGCCCAATAATTAGGAATCAATTCATGGTGCATTTAGTCCTTTTATCAATTTAATCTTAGTCCAGTCCCCCTGGCTCTTACTTTTCCAGATTCCATCCTCTTATTATATTTTGTAATCATTTAGGGCCTGTTTGGTTAAAAAGATAATGATAGAAATATAAAATAAATTTTAAAAACCAAATTCAGAGAAAATATTTATACTTTCTAAAAAAAAGGCTGCACGCTCATTTTATATTCACTGACCATGTCTTTTTTTTGTTTTTTGGGACTCCATCAGTCCCAAAACAGAGAATAAGAGGATGAAATTGGGATAAATGAGAGTAAAGGTGATCCAAATAAGATAAAATTGATAGTAGAAGGACCAAATTCACCATTAATCTTTAAAAAAATCCAGAAGAAATGTCAGTTTATTAGGGCCCACCACATTACGAAAAGCCCAAAGCCAAAAAGATGTCACGTGAAAAATGGAAATGCATACGGACCGCGGAAATAGATGCGGTCGATCTTCTATCAGCTTAGATTTTTTTTAAAAAAAATAAAAAAACAAATTATAGTATCCTTTAAAAGACGTGGAAAAATATTGTCCTTGAAATGTGTACGTAGATACATTTTCCAATAATAATAGATGAGGCTGTTTGTTTGCCTGCTTGCTTCTTTTCTTGAAGTGAACCGCAGCAAATAGTTGTGTGGTAAAGTTAAAAACGTAATTTATTATTTATGAGGTTGAGTGCGTTTCGAGTTTAAAACGCAGGTAAAATCAAAGTAATAAAATGTTTGTAATGTGAATGATATTATTTAGAAAGCGCTGTTTTTTTTATTTATTATTTAAAAAATATTGTTGGATCTAATTAGTTAACTGGACTCAATGCTATGAGATTCAATTTTGCAGTTGGACCGAGTACCATTGAGTTCGGCTGGACCTTCGTATATTTTTAATTTTTTTTATTTTTTTTTTAGATTTTTTTTTCTTATTTTTCTGTCATGAGATAAAGAAGAAATAAATTAATGAGATTTTTTATATTGTATAAAAGTTCAGTGATAATAATTTTTTTATTTTGATGTGATAATGGAAAAATTAATTTTAAAAAATAAAAAAAAATATTATCTCAATATATTTTTTTTAAAAAATAACCGTTGTGTAATAATATAACACCTAGTATATTGACTCGTACTCTGCAACGGATCAATAACATTTTTTTTTCAAGTGTAAAAATGCTTGAGTTGGGTTAAAAGCACATAATGTATTTACATCATCGTCATCTTCAAATAAAGTACTTTTTACAGTAGCATCATGAATAACGCATAGCAGAATATCGCTCAATACACCAACAATTAATTTCTTTCTCTTTAATTTTTTCCTTTCAAGATATTTCTAATTTTATTTTTTTCCTCTTAATTTTTTTTTTCATGTTGTAAAGTGAAAATAAATTGATGTGATTTTTTTTATATTGTACAAAATTAGGGTGATGATAATTTTTTTCATTTGAGGTTGGATTGAATTTTTTTATTGAAGCATGTTTTTTTTTGCATTTTAAAAATAATTTTTAAAAAATTAATTAATTTTCTTTTTCAAATTAATATTTTCTAATATTTTTGTATTATTTTGATGTGATGATATAAAAAATAAATTTAAAAAAATAAAAAAAATATTATCTCAATATATTTTTTAAAAAAAATATTTTAAAAACAGTATTGTGGACATGGACTCATTACACTATGGACGACATTGTTGAACTTGAAAGGGTATTGTCTTTTCTATTTATTAATCAAAAAGTATTGTTGGACCGGGCTGAGCCGCCAGACCCAACACTATTAGGTCGGACTTGCAACTAGACTCAAGGTTATGGGGTTTGTTTTCAGCCAGACCTATCGATCTTGGGTCTGGCTAGGCAGCCGAACCCAATATTATTGGGTTTGGTTGAGCCGCTAGATATTTTTAATTTTATTTTTTCGTCTTTGTAGATATTTTTTCTGTTCTCTTATGTAATTTTTTTCATACAGTAAATAGAAAATAAATTGATGAAACTTTTTTTATATTATACAAAAGTTAAGTGATGATAATATTTTTTTTTTGAGACTAGGTTGAATTTTTCTTATTAAAACATGTTTGTTTTTGCATTTTAAAATGCTTTAAAAAAATTGATTCTTATTTTATTTTTTTCTTTAATTCAAATTAATATTTTTTTAAATGTTTTTGTATTATTTTGATGTGATAATATAAAAAATAAAGTTTAAAAAATAAACAAATATTATCTCAATACATTTTTAAAAAAATAACCATTATGTAATAATATAATAGCTAGAATATTGACCCTCAATAATAATTATTTTTTCAAATGTAAAAATACTTGAGTGAAGTTAAAAATACAAAATATATTTACATTACCATCTCAAATAAAACATTTTCTACAGTAGTACTATAAATAGTGCATAACAGACCAGTGCCCAATCCACCGACATCTAATTTATTTCTCTTTAATTTTTTTTTTTTAAGATATTTTTAATTTTATTTTTCATTTATTTTATTGATTTTTTTTCTATAATATAAAAAAATAAATTAATGTCCGAGAAAAATACCATCCACCACGATAACGAACTCTATTGCCATATACCTATCCAGAAGTCTTATTATTCCAACTAAAATGGTGCAAGTTTGACCTCAAACTTCCTAGAAATAAAATTTACTAAGAGCCAACATGTTTTATTGCGAATTTGAATTGCTTTATTTTGAAGATCATTGAATCCAAAACACCAAAATGAATGTGTATCACACGAGTAACGAAAGTTGAGAACATGAGACAAAAAATGAAGAACAACAAGCCACTGAGTCCAAACACATGGAATAAGATTATTGAATCAACAAGCACTAGGCAAGGCATGGCAACTCCTAGTTTCCACGTCCAAGACAGACAGCCCACATGAAATTAGACGACACATGGGAAATGACAATACATCGAAAGATACACAAATCACAGCAACCTCTACATAAATCACAGCAACCTCGTAATCACAGGTTACAAACGCCTTCAACCCTCACCGCCGCTTCCGATGTAATCTGTAACCGAGAAAATATCACCAATTTCAACCACTTTTCCTCATCTCAATAACCTTCTTCCAAGATTCCCTGTCAGAAATCTCATTCCACCACCTCCCCACATTTTCCCTGGAAGTAAAAAGATGTCCCTTGTCCGTGGCATTCACCAAGTAATCTCCATTAGGCAAGTGTGAAAGATCAGCAAAAGTAAACTCATCTCCAGCCAGGAACCGACTCTCTCCAAGCCTCTGCTCATAAATATCAAGCACTTTCCCCAGCTTCTCCTCGTTCTGCTTTATCACACCCTGGTCTTGTGGGATATTCATTCTTGGTGCGAATGCAAGCTGAAACACCAAAGCCCCACTTGATGGCCCAAAACTCTGCCCCTCAGCTTCTACCCATTGATCTATTGATGCCCTTTCTAATGGGTTTGTACCGTATAACCCCTTGTCTCCTCTATCAGCATATTTCTCACACACATACCTGCATATGGATCTTGATTCTGGGACCCAGAAAGGAAAAAACCCAAAAAGCATTAATATAGAGGGATTACTAAAATAAATCATTATACTTTTAGTTTGAAATTGATAATTTTAGTATCTTTACCAAAGAGGGAAATGCTTCCATCTTGAAAAGCCGGTACTTGGCCAAAGGGCTGTCAGATATGGTCAAAATTACGCAATTGATGAGTGTGTGAAGGAGAACAAGATTAAGAGTAACCAAAATAGAAGTAATATGTGTATTTCAAGACAAGAGTACCTGAATCTTGAGGTAATCAGGCTTCTTGTGTTCACCTTTGGACATGTCAACAGGAATGATCTCAAAAGGCACATCTTTCTCAAGAAGAGTAACTAGGACTCTAGACACTGCTGTGGATAATGGTGGTCCGTACACCTTCACTGGAGTTGCCATCTGATTTGGTAGCTGAATGAAGATTGGTTATTGCTGCCTTTTCTTTCAGTTTTGTGTCTTCTGACCGCACAAAAAGGAAGCCTGCCACTTTATCCTTTGCTTTAGATGGTTGGTCACCAGGGTCAACCGATCAAGACCCGAAAGAGCAGTGAAAATGGGCTTGAAAACCCAGATTATGGGTGTCACCTCTTTGATCCATCTTTGCTATAGGCCTGTCATTATTAAAAATTATTATTATTAATTAATTAAAATTAAACAAAAAAAAATAAAAAAGATAAATGATTTTACCATATATCACGTCACAAAATACTAATAGAAATATTTTTTTTCCTTTATTTTTTTCATTTTTTTCTTAATTGCATCCTTTAAATTAGTTACTTTATTAAAAATTAAACTTTATGATTTCTTGCGGTTTACTTTTTATGTGCTTATTTTAATTTCATGACCCGTGTCACGGATTTAGTTGGTTAACTTGATTTTTTTTCTTTTCTATAATTGAATTTTTTTTCTAACTTCATCATTTAACATTGAATTTATTAGAAATTAGACTTAGAATTTATTTTGGTTTAATTTATATGAAATTATCTTAATCTCATGATTTTGGTCACACGTTTTGTAGGTTATCTCAGTCTCATGACTATAATTATGGGTTTGATAGGTTAACATGGGTCGACTCGAGTTGTTTTATTTGTTTACTTTTTATGAGGTTATCCTAGTTTCAGGACTCAGGTTATGAGTTTGTCAAGTTAACCAATGTTGACTAAGATTGTTTTTTGTGTTTTTTTTAAATTCATTTTTTCTAAACTTTATCCATCAATATTGGATTAATTAGGAATTAAATTTCATTCTTTGTTTTGATTTACTTACTATAAGGTTATTTTGGTTTCATGACTTCGGTTGTGGAATTGGTAGGTTAACTTGTTTTGAGTTTTTTTTTAATTGAATGTTTTTTTGATTTCATCCTTCAATATTTGGTTGATTGAGATTTGAGTTTCATAATTTATTTTAAATTATTTTATATGGGTTATCATGGTCTCATGACCTGAGTCGTGAATTTAACAGATTAACCTATATTAATCTGAGTTTATCCAATATGTTGTCATCTCAATATTTTTTTTTAAGATGTTATCTTATTTTTTTTAGTCAAACTATATTTTTACCAATAGTTTGAGTTGTTTTTGAACTCACCAAGTTGATCGAGTTATATCGTGTCAGCCCTCACATGATTTAAGTTTTTTCTTTTTACTAAAAAACATTAGCAAGATATTTTTTTACATTAAAAAAAATTAATCTGATCCCCAATATAAAATGTGCCAACAATTTATTTGTTTTTTTTTTATTGAATGTGGAATCTAGCTAGTTTGCACACTTAACTATTAGATCATTTACAGAAGATGAGGTATGAACATTACCTTTATTTTGCTTTGTTAGTAAGAAATACATCATTCTTATAATTCAGATTAAGTATTCCTCCATTAGAATGCTCTTATTTAGTTTAATCATAGTACAAAATGATTTATAAACTACATCCATTATATTCTTAGTTTACATTACAAGGAGGCAAGCTATATATATTGTTCTCATGCTTGGACTTGGGAGTAATCTTTCTTGAATCCCATCCTACTTGTGTTGGGAACTCATAGTAATCCAAAGTTGTCTTCTAAGTACTAAATATATGGTCACAACTCTTACTTATGTTATAAAATGATTGATTAATTAACATTGGTGGTCCAGTTTAAAAAAAGCCTAGTTGAGATCAAAGATGAAATATTTATGATGTTCACATCTAAGAGCAACCCGCGATATTCAATATCAAGCTCTATGAACACTTTGATAATTTCTTCTAGGAGAAAAGGTCTCCTAGCCCATCTCTCCTCTGTTTCCTGATGGTTTATCTTGTGCATAACCAATAATAAAATCTTCATTTTATTTATATCGTCTACATCTGTTACAACCATCATTGAGCTTGGATGCCAATGGTTACTGTTTCCTTCAACATACTTACATCAATTACGGCAATGATTTATTTGAGCTAGAATCTAACTATGAAATGAGAAATGTTAGGTGAAGATTCATACATATTTACATACCTTTTTATTTTGTCTTTCATGCTGGCAATTTTCTCTACTGGAGTGGAGATTTGGACATAGAAATCAATTGTCTCTATCATATTTGGACTGCGATTAAAGTTAACAATAAGCTTGTTTATTAGAACACTATCGAGGTACTTAATCTTTTGGTTATCACTCCTAAAACATTGTTATTAATATACTCATATCTTTAACTCTTATATAAAGCTCAAAGAAACATAAGTTAAATCTAGTTTAACATTTTTATATACAAAATGACGCTGCAATATAATTTCTATAAATACCTAAATTTCATTAACCTCTCATTGATCATCAATATCAAATGTGTGCATTACAAATAAGAATATGATTGCTTAAAAGACAGTCTTGTAGGTATTTTCAAAGATGAACACCATCAGAAGAAGCTGAGAACTTATGAATACTAGGAAACGGGTGATTGGAATTCCAAGTATGATGAGCTAGATGATCATAGTGATGATGTTGACGATGATGTTTAACATAATGTGAAGTTCATCGACAACAATTTATGTTTCATTGAGAGATAATGTCAATGTCTTCCACTCTCTGAATATATTAACCTAAAATAGCAGATAAAGGCATAAAAAAATTCTAAATTAGTAAATGTTCAAGAATATCTAGAGATTGAAATTTGCTAGGAAAATGAATAAATTTAAAGATTAACTACTAGATAGTTGTTAAAAGACAACTTGTTTATTCCCTTGTTCTCGCACATTATTCACATGATGTACATTGTTTTTAATGCTTTTTCTTAATTCCAAAATATTCTCCAATTCAAGCATATGTAACTTTTCAAAGTCACCACGTAGCTTTTATAGATATACCTTTCTCACATTGCCAGCCTTTTGGTTTGATTCTTTCAAAACTTTTCATGTTTGCTTAGCAATGGTTGTATAGGTTACTATCTCAAAAGTGACATCATCTAAATATTAGTGGATGATTATTAGTGTTTCTTGATCCTTCTTTCGTGCCTTTTGCACGATCTCTATTTGGGCTAAAGTTAACGTTGCTCCATCTATAAGTTCCTTAGAGCCTCTTTCCAACCATTTCCCATACATCTTGAAGCTTTTACTCAAATACACCACGTTTTATAGTTGTCATTTGTCAATCTATGACATTGAAGTGGAAAGTTTGGATTGACCATGTTAAATAATCAAACCTAAACTCTGATACCACTTGTTGGAAAAAGGATGAGTGTGGTAGAAGATCAAAAACAATAATACAAAGTAAAAAACTCAAGAACAAGAAGAAAATTGAGAGGAATATATACTTTTATGAAGTGTTTCTTTCTAAATATTTTTTTATAGGCATAAAATCCCAAACAATTAAGGAATTAAACTAATACAAGAAAATTATAATATGAATAAAAATTGTATTTTATCGAATGAATTGATCAACAGTTTCTCAATTAGTCGACCGATTTATTTAATCTAATTAATCTTCCGATTTCTAACTGGTAAACCAACTTCTCCGTTATTTAGAAAAATCAGAATTCAATTTTAATTTTCAACACTTTCTCAAATATTTTATTGGTTGTCTCTTTTTCCTGCCACTCACTTTTGTTGTACAGGGAAGAGTCATCTTTGATGTCTGAATCAAGTATATGCTCATCTAAAGTAGACAATGCACCATGGCGGACATTGTTAATCATCCTCCTCATATTCCAAGCTGATATATTCTTCTGATTTAGATTTTGCAGATTGTCGATTGAAATCTCTTCATCTTTCTTACTAGGCATTGTCCTAGAAAATCTGGGTTTCTTCCCAACGGTGGTGCATCGTTGTAGCTTTGTTGCAAGAGTGTTTCTTTTAGTTCACCAGGAGCAGGACTAGTAGACCCAGAATTTCTTACCTGCTGAACCTTGGCGACTGTCCCTTCCTCTTCCTTGGTGCTTCGTCTTTCAAACAATGGAGGACCAGAGAGTGTCTCAATTACATATTGATTGAACAGAGCCTCCTGGATTCGGTCAAAGAATGCGTTGACATGGAAGGATGAAGTAAGAGCCTTAACAAGGAGGGTTTTCAGAAGCCATATCACTGTTCCTATAAACAAACACACCAAAATCTTGGTCCCATAAAGCAAGATCTTGCTCTTACTCTCCTCAACCTTATGATGAAAAACAAAGTGCCAAATGAGCAAAGACAAATCCAACCAGAGGGAATTCTGAACTGCTCTCCTCAACCCGTAAACAAAATACAGAACCCGTTTCCGCAAAAGAAAATTATGTTCATTGAAGATCACAACAAGCTTAATTCCCCAACCAGACACCAACCGACCAATCTTGTTTACGACTAACCTCCACGAATTTTGTTCAAAAGCACCGAAAGATGGTTGGTTTGCTAAGTCCTTGCTTCTTTGCTGGAAGGATTCGTTGAATACGCCCTCAAACGACACTTCGAATTTCTTTGATGAACCTTTAACTTTACTGCTTGGAATTTCACTGCTGGATTTTGAAGCAATAGTAGTTTCTTAGTCACAAACATCAGCATTGTTGATGTTGACAAGGACTTGTTCATTCTGGTCAAGCGAACTAGAGGACTGTGCCATGTGACAATCCCTGTCATGGTGCATAGGAGCTTGTGAGTTTGTGTTTCTTCTTCCAGGTGCTCTGGTTGTTGCTTAAGCCTGAGCACCATGAGATTTCAGGGATTTTCTCAAGGGTTCCATTTGAGGATCTTAGGGGAATCTTCAAGGCCTCGTGTGGGTAATAAATTACTGATGTGTAGTGCTTTTAAGCATGTAAACTATAGTTGATAGAGAAACATTCGAATTTTGATAGTGCAGCATCATCACTTTACTCTTTGCACTAATTGAGTGGACACGGACGCTCATGGAAGCTACAGATTTGGAGAACAAAGGCAAAAAAAGTGTTTTGGAATCAGCATTCTGGTTAACTTGCGGTGTGCACTTTCATATCTTCCATTCTTTGTGAAAACCGACTCGGATCGAGTTGCATTTAATTTTTTTTTAAAATTAAAATAATGTTATTTTTAAAAAATAAAAAAAACTTGAAATATCTACAAGTTAAGAGTCTAGATAAACATATTAACCCGGGTTTTTAACAAAATCAACCAGATTTTGAATTGACTTATCAGTTCATCTCGGGTTTTACAACTATGCTTTCATGGTATAAATTCTCTACTTTTGGCTTCGGTAAAGGAGGGAACCTCTAAATGCATTTCCTTCTCAAAAGTTTTTTGCTACTTTTCACTTACCTGAGACTCGCATTCGGTTTGGTGGGGCTGAAATGGATTATCAGTTAATGAAACTTTTCCTTTAGCATATGAAGCTTTTTGATGGATAGTATGTAGTCCTTATTTCTCCAGACACGGTATAGCTAAATACACACCCTTGGCCTGTCCCTCCCAAGCCAAGGCATGGAGAGGGTCTACTTTATACAGGTTCTATTCTTTTCAGAGAGGAAGAAAAAACAGCTCTACCATAACTGGTTCGGGTTAAACAATGTTGGCTCTGAGATTCATTGCAACTGTTAAATGACAACTTCAGCAAAACATCAACTCCTAATTCCAAAGCTTTTAACAGAAAAAAGATCTTAATTCTATAGAACAAGAAGATTACTGAACACTTTTCTACATTATCTACTCTCTCGCTGAGCTGGTTTATGATACAACCCCAGAACTAGGACAACAAAAACTAAAGTTACGCTCTACGCTTGGTGAGCAACTGTAAGACCAACAGTTCTACTTCTAGGTTAGGTAAGATGCGTGCCTACAATATACGTACCAACGTGTATAAGTATATATATATTTCTATTTGTATTTGTATTCGTCAACGGAGCATACCAGCCCACACCTGATTGAACGAAAGCAAGATGTAGAGAGAGAGTGTCTCGAAACGAAAGCATTACGATGGATGTAGAGTATTCAATTCCAGTGGCTTCACCGTCTTTCTCGTCTAATTGGCAGTCACAGCCCTTCTAGGAGACTTTCCTTTCTGCTTGTCGTCTCTTTCATCAGCAACCTGTTCCAAGACTACATGAGTTTCAAAATATGCACAGCAACAAGAAATGGAGAAATTTTTGAATCTTCCCATACCGTTCTCTCTAATTGCTGTAGAAGCTCTAAAATTTCAGAGAATTCAGGTCTCAAAAACGGGTCTCGCTGCCAGCATCTCTTAAGCAGGCCTACCAATTTAGGATGAGAATGGCTTGGAATTGATGGTCGTAGACCCTGGAAATCCATGTCGGTAGCACAGCAGCTCTTTATTAGTAATTTAGCAAGTCCTTTTGTTAATTTGAACTCATGATACGCTTCTATAGCAGCAGTTCATATTACCACCAAGCAGCATGGCCGCTGGTTGATCATGAAAAGAATTTGCAGACATGAAATAAGTGCCCTAATCCTTTTCTTTTTTGGGGTTGCTGACCGAATTAAGATTTTGACCCCACCCCCACCCGTTTTAGTTTTGATGCAAGGCATTAGAAAGCATGCTTAGAGCTGCTTGTGATCTGCCCAGCATGTGGGCCATGGTTTATCTTATACCAGGCACAAGGTTGTGTTGGTCGAGAAGCAGTTTGGCAGTTGACAGACAATGCCAAAGACCGGCTGGTTTCTATCTGAAGGAAAACTAAAATCCCATTCAAAGCAGAAAGAAAAAGCGTTCTGGAGGAATACCTGCTGGACCACGCCAACTGCCGCTTGTAACGGGGACAGCTGCTCATATGGAAGCTAGGATATCATTCACAAGAACTTAGATTATTGTCATGAAATCTGAGTGATCATAAATTTGTAGAACTTAAGATAAAAACAATACATTTGGAGAAACTAAACATATGAAAAAGAATTGTCTCGTTAATTCTGTTGAAACAGATTACCTTTCCAGTAAGCAACTCCCACAGCACAATGCCAAAACTGAAAACATCTGCTTTATGATCATATGGCTTGTGTTCAATAACCTTATATGCATCAAACACCAAGGGAACATATGTTAGCGAGAGATGATGTAACAACCAAATGCATATAAAAAAACTCTGCACTCATTATGTGATTCATCAAACCATCTTATTCAGTGCAACAACACCAACCTCTGGAGCCATCCAGCGGTAAGTTCCAGTTTCTGCAGTCATCACACCAGTCTGATCTTGCACTCTAGCAACACCAAAATCAGCAACTTTAACTACCTGCTAGCCAAATTTTAGAAATTTTAAGAAAAACTGGTAGTCAGGGCCAATAAAGCAAAGTTGTAAACTTATTTTCTATTATAGAAAAAGCTGATTCACCAGGGTTGCCTTTCTTCCTCTTAAGAGGATTTAATCAGCTCTTGCACCTTTTCAATTTGAAACACAATTTAGTTCTGAGAGAAACAGGAAATCTTGAGGCATCAATCAAAAACGAATGCAAGATGATGGTCAATTGACACAATAAGTATAAAGTATTGTTTGAAATAGAAAAAAAAAAAAAACTGACGCGGTTCCAGAACTTGGAAGAGCAAGAACAAACACAGGAACACGGACTGAAGAAGTGAATCACTTACTCCATTTTCATCCATCAAGATATTGGCAGATTTCAAATCTCGATGTATTATATGATTTTGGTTCAAGCAGTGCATTCCCTTGGAAACATCAATTGCTACTCGTAGTAAAGACTGAAGATTTAAACCTCCCTTCTGTTTATGCAGAAAGTCATACATGCTTCCACCAGACATAAATTCTGAGAAGGGTTTTATATGCAAACAGAACAACATCACACACATTGAAATGGTAATTCATTAGTGCAGTATTAAAATTACACTACAAACCAACATATAATTAATTAGCTAAAGGCACACGTATATCTATGAGTTTATTCCAAATCACCTGTCACGATGCACAGGCTTGGAGGTCTGGTACATGAACCTATGAATTGCACAACATTCTTGTGACGAACTTTCCTGCAAATTGCAAAGGAGTTTGAAGGGGAACCTAGAAGAAATTTGTGCATGTAGAAGTGCAGTGGCGGCATTTATTTTTTCTTTAAGATCCCAAACGATTTAAGAGAGACTTCACAAAGCAGAAATGGAACACTGAAAACACTTCAATGCAATATTCATGCTCCCAGGATAGATTATGGACCAGAATTCCTAGAAAGCTAGATTACAAGAGAGATTTTGGTACTCGATACTGCAGAAACATATCATATGATGCATTTGTGTACAAATTTCTAAATTGTCACACAAATTACATGAGAATTTAGAAAAGCTACTTCACTTGTGCCACAAATTACACGGCATTAGATATGGCCTCTTCAGCACATAAGAAAACATTACCCATTGCTCACTATTTGTGAGTTGAAATTGCATTTTCTTGGGATCCAAACTACTAAAAAACATTTACAGAAAATATTTGTTAGGAATCATGACAGCTCATCCAATAATTAAATTCTCTTAACTGTCAGGATTGTCAACCTGGTTAGTTTACATTTGGATATAGTGCCAGTAAATAAACATGATTCCACTGGTATATTTGTAAGTTCCAGATGTAACTGCAAATGTTTTCAGAATTTCAGAGAGCGTCTCTGTAAGCATTCAGATGGATCGATAAAGAACCAAAGATATAACCGACCTCATGATAGAGACTTCTTGAACAAATTCACTCTGAAGTTTATCATCTAGATGCTCACCCCTAAGCACTTTAATAGCCACATCTTGACTGCAGAAGGTGCCTTTGTACCTGTTTCAATTAAATCATTCTATTAAAAAAGCACTCGTATGAGAACAGATCGCAGGTCTTACGATGACAAGAACTCACAGATCTCCACTAGATCCAGTTGCAATTTTTCTCTCAAATAATAACCGGTGTGCATCAATTTCCCAAACATCAATTGAGTCAGCGGGAACGTTCATGTGACTAGAGACAAGGCGGATTCCTCTTTGATCTTGCTCCGCCACAGGATAAACAGCATTCTTCTGCATTGCACTTCAAATTATCAACTATAGATCATTTAAAAGAGTACTGAAGTGGCACTAAGTTCATGATAATCAGTGCTGCTCGTTTACCATTTTAATTACATTAACATAATGAGCAAACAAAGCCCTAAAAATAACATACAGGAGAACACGAGCTCGCTCTGGAAATTAATTACCAACATCCAATTCAGTATAAAAGTAACATTTAGAAGGGCTACCTCGATTTTGGGAATTTCCTTAACCAGCATGCTTCTAAGCCGCTCTGTGTCCTGTAAATAATTATGGAAGTAAGTCGTGAGTGTTGTCAGAAGATAAGAGACAGTTTAAGATTCCACTATAGTGTTCTTTTATGATCTTGTAACTAAGAGGTGAAAGAAACAATGATATAGATTAATGTGCTGCTCCCCGCAAAAAATTGTGAATGATTACAAATCAAGAGCTGATTTCCATCAAAACTGTACAGTGAATCTTGGAAACCACATGATCATTCTTAAAGGACTAGAAATCTAATGTCATTCCTAAGGTGGAGCAAAATGGGGGCAGTACCTCGGGTTCCCAATTATTAACAACAAAAACATCCAAGGAGTAGCCATCTACTGTGGAAAAAGCATGAGCTTCCTGAATGTTGAGCCCAATCTCAGACAGCAAGGAAGTCAACTGAAAATTCAAAAATTAGAAAAACAAAATTGATTTTAATAGGTCAATCACAACAATAATATTATATGCAGATAGTTCTGTTGCACTTAGAATTATTACTTCAAGCTATCGCAACAATAATATTATACGCAGATACTTCTGTTGAAAAACAACGATATGTATAACATGTCATCTTGAGGCTAGGAATCCATGTGATCAATAGAAGAGAAGATCAAAGTGGAGAGACACTAATCTCTTGACTGGTGGTAGAAAGTAAAATCAGAAAATAAACCAGAACTTGTGCAACAATCTAGGAATACAATAAAAATGCATACAAATATTTCATCTAAAAATCCATATGAATGCTAGCAGAGAAGATTCAAGAGGAGAGGCAGACTATGGACAGTTGTTCTTGACTGGTGGTAGAAAGGATCCATTCATAAAAAAGATCAGAAAATAAACTGGAAGTTATGCAAGATATAGGAATACTACAAAAATGTCAACAATGAAAAATGCAGAATAAGTAGGAGGAGGAAACACAGAGCAAGAGCTATTGAAGTCTACTCCCTGGGCGGTGGAAGGACATGAATAAGATGAATTACTGAGAAACATGAAAGAATAAAGCTATGGATGGGTTCCCAAACAGAAGTTAAAGAAAGTTATTAAGAAAAGAATGATTTATAGCAGATCCTTCAAGATCAAGTAATTACATGACAAATGTTTCAGTACGATTGATCCTCTAATTGTAACACAGTGAATGGAAATGCACACTTCATCCTTTACATCATGCACACTTTATCCTTCAAATCATGATGTTTTTGTATGTCAGCTTTCTACTTCAAAAATAAATCTGAGGTCAGATGCCTCGTATATGTCAAGACTGTTCCTGCACACTTGTCCAGAAGATGTCTAAAAAAGAGATGCTAGATCAAGGATGCAATAAATTCCATGTATGCAATGCTCATTGCAGAATGTCAACAAAAACAATATGCCTACCAAGACTAATGATCATTGTAGATGACATCTACAAATGATTCAGAAACTAGAAGAGGTCAGCTACCTGACTCAGGAGTTTTGGCTTATCATTAGTTGAAATTGTAATTTCATGCATCAGCCTACAAAATCATGGAAGTATTGCAGTGTTATTTTCA